>Ga0302285_10000714_pt1 | contig 18151 bp, 10 predicted proteins | sample III_Fen_E2_2_FD_200455 | JGI IMG/M metagenome (GOLD analysis project Ga0302285, IMG submission 200455) | Peat permafrost microbial communities from Stordalen Mire near Abisko, Sweden - III_Fen_E2_2 | ecosystem: Environmental > Terrestrial > Soil > Wetlands > Permafrost | place: Sweden: Abisko... | reverse complement strand
CCCAACCCCCCCCCCCCCCCCCCCCCAACCCCCAGGCAACCCCCAGGCAAGCCCCTCGGAACAGCGAATAGAATAAGACGGGAATCAGACCAACTGACGCGGGGGCGGCTATTGAAAAAAATGGGCATCCGGGCAGACTAAAACCGGACAGGAGAATAATCAGGAGCGATGAGAGGTGAGGAATGAGGAATAAAAGGGGGATATTAATTACTTCAATATAAGAATTGTAAGTAATTTTTGTTTATCACCATTAGGATTAGTTTAATCCTAACATGTAATCTGAATTTATGAATAGATCGTTACCTATCAACGTTGTTTGGCTAGTCATTTATTCCGTCACCAGAATAAGCTTATCCATATTGATTCATCCTTTTGAATTTTCACCTTTCTGTGGATAGCAAATAATAGCAATTAACGATACAACCGGACAATCATGGCATGGCAGGACGATGCACTTTGATAAAATCAAAATTAGTACAACTTAATTCCCAACATCTTGTTATATTTGTTGAAAATTTAAACAGGGTAATCTTAAAGCCCGACATTATTTAAAACTTTTATTCTAATAATTATGCAACAGAATTGGATAGAATACCTGGAACCTTTGATGAAACAATATGAAAACCGCAAGCATCCGCTTGACTATAAAAGCCGTTACCAATTATTGGTTATGGTCATACTTTCAGCACAGGATTCCGACAAGCATATCAATCAACTGGCTCCGGCATTCTTCGAAGCGTATCCGTCCATGAACACCCTGGCAAAAGCCACCACCGATGATTTGTACCGCTACATAAGTACTGTCCGGAATTTCGGTAATAAATCAGGATGGCTCATAAAGTTGGCACAAATAATAGGAGATGATGATAACATACCCACTACGCTGGCTGAATTGACAGCCTTACCGGGTATTGGACGAAAATCGGCCAATGTTATCATTCGGGAATCAGGGAGCAAAGCTGAAGGAATTATCGTAGATTTACACGTGGTACGGGTAGCACCCCGTATAGGAATGGCTTCGGGCACACAACCGGAAAAGATAGAGAAGCAAATTATGACCCTAGTCCCTCAGGAAAAGTGGAATGCTATCGGGATGGCTCTTTCATTCCTGGGTCGCGAAATATGCAGGCCTACTGACCCAAAATGTACCATTTGCATTATGAATAAGGTCTGTAACTATTATAACGGGACTGGTAAGGGAAGTGGTAATTTATTCAATTAATATTTATATTTTTCTTTTAAATTTCCAATCAGGCTCTGAGTAATTCATATCGATTGATAGCAAAATTCAATTTTCAGAAACAATGGATCTTTATTCGTTTTATTGGGACTCATAAGGCATACAATGTAATTGATGCAAAACACCATTTAAAAATAAATTTATGAATATACGATTAATAAAGACCGAAACTGAATATCACATTGCATTAGAACAACTGAAAGAAGTTTTTGATGCAGAAACCGGCTCACCCGAAAGCGACGAAGCAGATATTCTTGGCTTATTGGTTGATAAGTACGAAAAAAAGCACTATCCTATTGAAGCACCCGATCCAATAGAGGCTATTAAAATACGCATGGAAGAAATGCACCTGAAGCAAGTGGATTTAGCTGCTGAAATTGGGGGTAAAAACAGGGTATCTGAAGTATTAAACCGGAAACGGAAACTGACAGTAGACATGATACGTAACCTGACCAAAAGATTAAATCTGTCACCCGAACTTTTGATCCGCGATTATCAGCTAACAAGATAAACCAGTGTTGTGTTAAGTAGAAAATGTCGTATCCGCATTAGTGAAGCCGTCACTTCTTACGGTGCTGAATTCTTGTTAGTGACGGCTTCACTATGCTTTTCAAAGGAATTACAGTCAAAACAGCCTTAACACAGCACTAGTAATACAAATAGCGAACCAGGAGTTGTAACGGTTAGTAATGCAATAGGACTGAAGCTCCATGGCGCTACAATTACAGGAATAACTACGGTAATAACTAAGTCTTTCAACCCGGGAGTTTATCTTGTAACAGTAAATGAGGGAGAGAAACATGTAACTAAATAGGTAATAATCAATTAAATCAGAAGTATGAACACGATTAATACAAAACGAGTATATACTGCTCCACAAATCGAACGAGTATAACTGGATTACGAAACATCGTTAGCACTTGAGTCTACTCCTCCAATAGGACCTAATGAAGAAATGCCTTTCTTTGCTCCAGAGTACTTCAATCACGATCCGTTTAAAATAGAGTAGAATAAAAGTTATCCGAAATACATTTCTATATAAAAGAGGTTGTTTCACTTTGAAACAACCTCTTTTCGTATCTTTGCTGTGTAATTACTATTAATTTAAATCTTGTTTAACCGGTTTCAAAAAATCAAATAATATGACATTATCGTCCGCAGATAAGCTTATTCTTTCGTCCATAAAAATTAATCCTTCTGTTACAGAATTAGAACAGCTAAATAGCCTGATTTTGGAAGTCGCTGATTGGAATTATTTGACTAAAACTATTATTGACAGGGGAATTGCACCGTTGTTGTTTAAAAAATTGCCATTTCTAACAAACTGTTCCATAATACCTGCTACTGTTAGGGAAAAACTTCAGCAAACCTATTATATTACTATTAGCAGAGGTACGCTATTACTGGATTATTTTCAAAATATTGCCGATGTTTTCTCAAAGCAATCTATCTCAATTATTGCATTAAAAGGAGTTTATTTGTCCGAAAATCTTTATCACGATATTGGATTAAGACAATTTAGTGATATTGATTTATTGGTACATGAGGAAGATGGTGAAAAATGTCTCATTATTCTTGAAAGCATGGATTTTCGAGCTACAAGTGCAATGAAGCTATCAAAATTTGTGAGTTCACAATTTGAGATTGTTCATTATACTCCAATGGTATTAAACGGTGTGTCAATAGAAATTCACATAAAGTTACACAAAAAAGGAGAAAAGTACAATTTGATTACCTCTGAAGTATGGAAAAACGCTGTTCCAGTTACTATAAATAAACGCAATGTATTAGCGTTAAACAACAATGATTTACTGATTCACCTCTGTGTACATCTTGATAAACATTTTCAAGTGGGTAAGGTTCAATTTACCTGTTTGTGTGATATAACCAATATGCTAAATGAGAATGAAGCCAGATTTGATTGGGGAACTTTTACTGCATCCTGCCAATTGTACAAGTCGGAAGAAGTTGTTTTCAAATATCTCGTTTTGGTAAATAAGCATATGAATGCCCCAGTTCCTGCTTATGTTATTGATAAATATAACTACTTATTGACAGATGAAATTGAACAAAAGTTTTTCAAATACTTAAAGGGAGATTTTGGTTCTGTTTCTGAAAATGTTTCACTTTCGGCACACTTTTATTATTTGAAAGAAGTAACAACATTTTCAAATAAAGTAAGATATCTTTCTGGTGTGTTGCTTCCATCGAAAGATTTTTTGATTCAACGCTATGAAATTAAGCAACCAACTTTGGTCATTTTCTATTATACATTAAGATGGTTAGAAGGGATAAAAGGTGTCATGTTTCACTTGAAAAATTCATTGAAACAATAATCATTCAATAGATTACTTGCCGCCTGAGTGAAATAACGAGTAGTATTTACCTCCCAGACTTATAAGTTCTTGATGATTGCCTGACTCCGCAACCTCTCCGTCATTAAATAGGTAAATAATGTCTGCCCACTGTACAGTGCTAAGGCGATGACTGATAATGATAGCTGTTTTATCACGGGATAGCTCCTTTAGGCCATTGATAACTTGCAATTCTGATTCAGCATCCAGTGCGCTCGAAGGTTCGTCAAGAAGCAACAATGAAGCATCTCGATAAAAGGCTCTTGCTATAGCCATTTTTTGCCATTGACCAATACTAAGCTCTTCTCCGCCGTTAAATAAATTTCCGAGTAAAGTATTATATCCATTTGGTAATTGTTCTAGTATGTCACTAATTCCTGCTACTTTTGCCGCCTTTTTTGCTTTTTCAACATCGAAATTTGCCTGGTTATTTCCTAACCTGATGTTATTGATTGCACTTATATTGTACAATGCAAAGTCTTGAAAAACTGCTGATATATTTTCGCAAATTTTCGGTTGACCGATTTGCGTTGCATCAATGCCGTCGAAAAGAATGTGTCCCGAATTTGGTTTATAAAAACCGCATAGCAATTTTATCAAAGTCGTCTTTCCAGAACCATTTGCACCAACAAAAGCCACTGTTTTTCCGGCTGGAATGGTAATGTTTATTGATTTCAAAGCGTCTCTTTTACTTGACTCATAATGAAAACTCACATTTTCGATGCTGATTTCTTTGTTCAATGAAAAGGGCAGAGAGCTTTCTTTTGTTTGTTCATGTGTTGTAGGCAAGTTTAAAAAAGCTATAAAATCGTTCAAAAAAGTGTTGTCTTCCAGAACTTGGGTAAATGACATGAAAAACTCATTCAGAACTCCATATCCTCGCTGAAAGGCAAAGAAAAACAGAACTACTGTTCCAATGGAAATCTCTCCTTTTTTTTTTAAATAAGAAACAAACCCTAACGATAAGAATATCAGCAATACAGAGAAGATTTGAGCGGATATATTCAACCAGAGTTCCGATTTGCGAAGCGTAATTCGTTGTTCAAACAAAGTGTCCTGAGCACTAGAAAAACGTTGTTTGAAAAAATCGAAGAATCCAAACAATTTCAGTTCTTTAGCAAAGGGAAATCCGGTCATAATTCGGTTGAAATAGTACATTTCACGTTCTTTTGTACTTTGTACTTCTTTAAGTTTGTATAATTTCCGGGAAAATTTCAACCGAAAGTATACGCCAGGTATGATGGAAATTGTCAGAATTGCAATTAAATACCACTTAATAGTTATAAACAAACCAACCAAAAATAGAGCTGCAGCTACAGATTTGATTCCGGTAAGTAATTCATTAATAATCTTGATAGGACGAAAGGAAGCTTCCTGAACAGCACGATGAATTTTGTCTTGTTCAGCTGGGTTTTCGTAATGCGATAAATTCAGTGATGCATGTTTCCAATGTAACTTTTCATAGATTCGACGTGTAATGGATTGAGATAATTTTTCTGAGAAATATGATTTGATTTCCGATAGAACACCACTTGCCAGAAAAATGAGTGCAGTAAAAAATAGAGTTGTAATAAAGTATAAACGTTGGCTTTCGTTTTGAGTAGATATGTTGGTAAGTTGGTCAATCAGAGTTTTAATGCAGACAATAATGATAAAGGGTAAAACACCTTGGAGTACGGAAATTATTGTATTAATAAATAGTATTCTCTTTGAATTTTTCGAAACAATCGATACATTGTTTTTTAAAGATTCTAACATATTCCAAAGAGCATTAAGCTTTCCTTTTGTTTGGAGTATAAGATCGTAGATGGGAATTGATTGTTTAGGAAAATGCAGCGCAATGAAACCTAGCATTTTCATATATGCGCTATCTATTCTTTTTACTTTGTTTTTTTGTTGAAATGAATAAACTGTTCCTACAAGTGCTTCAACGGTAAAAGGTTTATCTGGATGTGAATTTTTATCTCCTTTGGCAACAAAAAGATAAGATTCGTTTTCGGCGATAATACTGATCAATCTGTGTGCAATAAGCTTTCCTTTTTGTTTAAAAACGATGATATCACCAATTTTCAGGTCGGCAATGCTACATTTCTTCACAATTCCCACATCACCGGCTTTAAGCGTGGGATACATACTGTTTCCACACATGGAGAAGCTCAATTGATGATTATCTTCCAGTAGTGCCTCAGCAAAATCGAGCAATTGCTTATTTAGTTCCTGCTGTTTCATTTTCCTGAATAAAATTCATAACACTTTTATCGGGGATAAATCCTAGTTCGTAAACTGGAATCTGAGTACTTAATTCGGTCAAAAAATTCAATTTAGTTTGAATAAAGTCAGGTTCAAAATTATTTTGAATACAAAAAGCCAATACCTTGGAAACAGCCAACGCACCGGATATTCTTTTAATCTTGTTTTGGGGCGAATGGCTAATTAGAAAAATGGAATCTAAAGCAGCCTTTTTAGGTACATCTTTGTAATACATAGGTGTATTATAAACATAATGACGGTTGTTTTGCTTGCGAATGATCAATCGATCGTCGTTAATAATCAGATTGCCCTCATCTGACCATATTTTTGACATAGTGCTCTTTCCTGCGCCCGAAAAACCTGTATAAATTCTACCTTTTTGATTGTTTAAAACGCAGGAAGCATGTATCATTACTGCATCAAATTTCACAGTCAAATAATGCATTATAATTGGACCTAATGGATATTTTAGCGGTACAATTTCGTCATTGTTAAGAAGAGTAGAGTAAATTTTCCAATTAGATAATGTTCCATCCAATATAGCCAGCTGTTGTATTTCGTCCTTATTTTGTTGGCTGTAAATAACAAATACCAGATTTAAGTTAGAACGGTAAATTGAATAAAATCTTTGACTTTCGTTTTTGGCCTCAAAAACAAGCTTTTTATTCGTAAATGTCGTTGTGGGTATGTTTGCAAAGCAGTTGATGGTTATATCAGTTTCCACTTTGTTAGTTTCGATAACAAAGGGTAGATATCCATCTTCAAGTAGAATTTCATGTTCAGAATGAAGGCCAATGGAAAGCTCTGCAATAGCAATTCGAATGTTTGTTGACATTTTTATTTAGTGTATAGTCAATCATTGGTGTCCGGTAAAAAAGATTTGTATATCATGGAACCTTTTATTTAAAGGTGTTTCAGAATAAATTGACCTAATTAGGCTTATTTTTACTCAACCTTCTGAGAATTGATTATTGATGAAAATGCAAGTGTGAAAAGTGTCTATGATATTCTCAATGGCCTAAAAGTCCAAAATATGGCACTTGTAATCAATTTTACATATGCAAGAATAAGACAATTCTTTTAACCGGACACCAGTGATAGTCAATATTATTTGAACGTTGTTTCCAGTTTACTCAAAAACAATTCAATATCCCTTTTTGCTATTGCACTATCAATATCGAAAGTTTCGATCATTAAATTTTCAATTTCTAAAACTGTGGAATTTTCATTGATATTTTCCCAAATAAATTTTCCTGTTTCATTCATAGTAAAGAGCTCATTCATTTGTGCAACGTTTGCGGTCAAAGGCACCAAAATTAGTTCGTTGCCAACATTACGAGCAACAAACCTTGATTTCAACTTGTGGAGTGTTTGTAAATTCATACCTGTTTAGTATCTATATGTTTTAATAATGCAAAGATAAATAAACATTTCGATTTGTAAAATCGTATTATAAGTAATCAAAATCCTATTACTTGCCATTTTGGTTAAATTGCAGATAATGTATGAAATATGTTTTTAACACAGTCACATCGAATTTACTTTTAGAGAAGTTAATTCCAATGAATAAAAACTTTTTCATCCTTTTGCTTTTTGAAATTTTTAAATTTGGAATTAACCGATAAAACTGTCTGTACTAACACCCTTAATAGGCTTTGAAGCCTAACATTCTATTTGGTATTTGCAGTTTGACCCTTAAAAGTCTGATTTATCCACTAGAAATTGTTCTCTGCACTACGGATAGTTCACTTTTTAGGATCGGTTAATTCCTTCTTTTATACAACAAAAGTAAAAAACTAACCAGATATAAATTTCAAACTACAAACTAAGGGCACTACGGGTTAAAATATGTATCGTTTGCATTGTTGAGTACTCTGACAATATCACCTAGTGTTGTGTTAAGAAGAAAATGTCGTATCCGCATTAGTGAAGCCGTCACTTCTTACGGTGCTGAATTCTTGTTAGTGACGGCTTCAATATGCTTTTCAAAGGAATTACCGTCAGAACAGCCTTAACACAGCACTAGGATTAAACTGCAAATTAAGCAATAGTTCAACATGTGAAAATCCCGAACAAACTAAATTGTCCGGGATTTTCTATAGTTAATCAGGGAGTCTTTTACCTTCTCTGAATCAGGTGTTAATCATTCTCCACCTTCCATCCTTTATCACTACAAAGAACTACAGGAGATTATTTATTTCTCGGTAAATATTAAACCGTTTTCATTGGTATCCACCACAATCGTCTGATCACTATGTACTTTTCCAGAGATCAGTTCCTTGGATAAGTCATTAAGCACATACTTTTGAATGGCCCTTTTTACCGGACGTGCCCCAAATTGAGGATCAAAGCCCAGATTAGCGATTAAACTAAGAGCACTTTCCGACACTTCCAGTTTAATACCGTTTTGTTGTACCATTTGTTGTACCCCACGCATTTGCAACCGGACAATTTCTTCAATTTGTGTAATATTGAGCGGTGCAAACATTACGAGTTCATCAATACGGTTTAAAAACTCAGGGCGTATGGTTTGTTTAAGCAATTCAAACACCTCTTTCTTTGTCTTCTCCATAACTTCAGTCTGATTCTTATCCGTCAGAAGCTCAAAATTATCACGAATCAACGTGGACCCTATATTGGACGTCATAATGATGATGGTATTCTTGAAATTCACCAGACGGCCTTTATTATCCGTCAAACGACCATCATCCAGCACCTGAAGCAATACGTTGAATACATCGGGATGCGCCTTTTCAATTTCATCAAACAGCACGACAGAATAGGGTTTTCTCCGGATAGCTTCGGTCAGCTGTCCACCTTCTTCATAGCCCACATATCCCGGAGGCGAACCTATCAACCGTGTTACAGAGAATTTCTCCTGATACTCGCTCATATCAATACGCGTCAACATATTTTCATCATCGAACAGGAATTCAGCCAGGGCTTTTGCCAGTTCGGTTTTACCCACACCTGTTGTTCCCAGGAATATAAACGAACCTATGGGACGTTTTGGATCCTGCAAGCCTGCACGGCTTCTTCTGACTGCATCAGAGACCGCCTGGATAGCTTCATCCTGACCAATCACCCGTAAATGGAGTTCATCTTCCAGGTGAAGCAATTTCTCTTTTTCACTCTGAAGCATCTTTTTTACCGGGATACCGGTCCAACGACTCACCACATCGGCAATATCCTCACTATCGACTTCTTCCTTGATCAAGGCATGAGCACCTTGTATGCCAGCCAGTTTAACTTTAAACTGAGCAATTTTTTCTTCTGATGCTTTAATTTTACCGTAACGTATTTCAGCTACTTTGCCGTAATCACCTTCCCGTTCAGCTTTATCAGCCTGGTATTTCAGATCCTCTATTTCAATTTTAGTTTGCTGAATGCTATCGATCAATTGTTTTTCGGATGACCACTTGGCACGAACATCTTTTCCTTCTTCTTTCAAATTGGCTATTTCCTCGTTCAATTGTGCCAGTTTACGGGTATCATTTTCCCGTTTAATAGCTTCCCGTTCAATCTCCAGTTGTTTGATATTACGATCAATAATATCGAGTTCTTCCGGGACTGAATCCACTTCAAGCCTAAGCTTGGCAGCCGCTTCATCCATCAGGTCAATGGCCTTATCCGGTAGAAACCTATTGGTAATATACCGGCTCGACAGTTCTACCGCAGCAATAATGGCATTATCTTGTATCCTGACCTTATGGTGGTTTTCGTACCGCTCTTTCAGTCCACGAAGGATAGAAATGGTACTTGGTATATCGGGTTCATCCACGTTTACAATCTGGAAACGGCGTTCCAATGCTTTATCTTTTTCAAAATACTTCTGGTATTCATCCAGGGTAGTGGCGCCGATAGCCCTTAATTCTCCCCTTGCCAGGGCAGGTTTCAGGATATTGGCTGCATCCATGGCTCCGTCGCTCTTACCTGCACCCACCAAAGTATGGATTTCATCAATAAACAAGATTACTTCCCCATCGGCTTTTATCACTTCATTGACAACCGCCTTCAACCGTTCTTCAAATTCTCCCTTGTACTTGGCACCGGCAATCAAAGCCCCCATATCCAACGAGAATATCTGTTTTGATTTCAGGTTCTCAGGCACATCACCCCGTACAATCCTATGAGCCAGTCCTTCGGCAATGGCTGTCTTTCCAACTCCCGGTTCCCCGATCAATATCGGGTTATTCTTGGTTCGGCGGCTCAGTATCTGAAGTACACGACGGATTTCTTCATCACGGCCAATAACCGGGTCAAGCTTTCCTGCACGGGCTTGCTCGTTCAGGTTAATGGCATATTTGTTCAGTGCATTATAGCTTTCCTCAGCCGTAGCAGAGTCTACTTTTGCCCCTTTTCTTAATTCAGTAATTGCTGTCTGTAATTCACTTTGCGAGACTCCTGCATCTTTCAACACTTTTGAAAAAGCATTCTTCTCAGAGATTAAGGCTAACAGAATGTATTCCATGGATACAAACTGATCACCGGCCTTGTTGGAAAGTTCAGTTGCCTTTTGTAAAACAGCATTTGTTTCCCGGCTCATATAAGGTTCACCCCCGGATACACGAGGGAATCCACTTATCATTTTGTCTGCAATTGTTTCCAGTGTAGAAACAGTCACACCCAATTTTCCAAACAGGAATTGGGTGATGTCTTCTCCTTTATTTATCAGGGCTTTGAATAAGTGCGGCGTTTCAACTACTTGTTGGCCATTCGATTGAACCAAATCAATCGCCTGTTGTATGGCCTCCTGCGATTTAATGGTAAAATTATTAAAGTTCATTACAAAATATTTTTATATCGTTTAATCCTGTATCTATTAAAAAAATACTGCCTTACATATGGAGTTTAACAAATTCCTGACCAACACCTAAAATCGGCAACTATGTCATATAAACACGTCATTTGGCTGAAAAACAAGACATTATTTCCAAATTTTCACAAGATAAAGGTGTCTTTTCCCACATTCATGCCAAAAATGCCACTTCTCCAATAAGTAGTTAAAAGATAAGGAGGAACATCGTTTTAAAAATTGTTTTAAGAGTAAAGAATGGAACGTGGATGTAACATTGGGTTTCGTCCCGGCAATGGGTAACCCAAATGACTTTTCCCGTCAGTTGTTTTAACTATCGAGGGGGTTTACTAGAGGTTGTTGAGAGGGGTTTAGGATGCAATCTGTCGTTGGAAAAATAAAAAAAAGGCGAGTTGCCCCGCCTTACATGTTTTCACAACGGAATAATCCTTATTGTGATTAGCTTCAAAAATTGTACGACAAAGATATTAAATTAAAATAAACAAACAAATATTTTGATTAATAAAATATTACATTTAACTTTAGCGCGTCAATTTGACCTGTAAAGAAAATAAAATATTATGAAAAGGATATTGGGATTAGATTTGGGAACTAACAGCATTGGCTGGGCATTGGTGGATGAAGCAGAAAATAAAAATGAGAAATCATCAATCACAAAAGTTGGGGTTCGAGTTAATCCTCTCACCGTTGATGAACTGTCAAATTTTGAAAAAGGGAAAAGTATTACAACAAATGCAGACAGAACGCTTAAAAGAAGTATGCGTAGAAATCTTCAACGCTATAAGCTACGTAAAGAAAATTTAGTTGAAATATTGAAAGAAAATGGATTCATAAATGTAGATACTTTGTTATCAGAAAATGGAAACAAAACTACTTTTGAGACCTATCGTTTTAGGGCAAAAGCAGCTTTGGAAGAAGTTTCTTTAGAAGAACTTTCCAGAATTTTACTAATGATAAATGCAAAACGTGGATATAAAAGCAGTAGAAAAGCAAAATCATTAGATGAAGGTCAATTGATTGATGGAATGGGTATTGCCAAAAAACTCTATGATGAGAATATAACACCAGGACAATTAGTCTTAGAATTACTAAAAGATGGTAAAAAGTTTATTCCAGACTTCTATCGTTCAGATTTAAAAGCTGAATATGATAAAATTTGGGATTTTCAAAAGCAATATTATCCAGATATACTTACCGAAGAATTTAAAAAACAAATTGCAGGAAAAGGGAAAGTAAATACAACTAAAATATTTTTAGCAAAATATGGTATTTATACTGCAGACAATAAAAATGCTGATAAAAGATTACAAACTTATAAATGGCGTGTTGAGGGATTATCAAAAAAATTATCCAGAGAAGAATTAGCATTTGTTATAAGTGATTTGACTGGAACAATAAGTAATTCGAGTGGTTATCTTGGTGCAATTAGTGACAGAAGTAAAGAGCTATTTTTCAATAAACAAACAGTTGGTCAAAATCTAATGATGCAACTGGATCAAAATCCACACACTCGTTTAAAAAATCAAGTATTCTATCGTCAGGATTATTTAGATGAGTTTAATACTATTTGGGAAACACAAGCAAAGTATCATAAAGAGCTTACCCCTGACTTAAAAGGAGAAATCCGGGATGTGATTATATTCTTTCAAAGAAGGCTAAAAAGTCAAAAGGGCTTGGTTAGTTATTGTGAATTTGAAAGTAGACAGATTGAAGTTGATATAGATGGAACGAAAAAGATTAAAACAGTTGGTTCAAAAGTATGTCCAAAATCATCTCCAATCTTCCAAGAATTTAAAATATGGCAAGTGCTTAATAATATTCAAATAATGGACAAATCAGGATCTAAAAGTTTTTTATTTCAAGAAGAAAAAGAAGCATTATTTGCAGAATTGAACCTGAAAGATAAAATAACGAAAAGCGAAGCCCTGAAACTAATTAACAAGAACACAAAAGACTACGATCTGAATTTTAAAGATATAGAAGGGAATCGTACTCTGACAGCACTTTTTAAAGTATACCAGACTATTATTGAATTAAGTGGACATGACGGATTTGATTTTAACAAAATGAATGCAATGGATAAAATTGAAACAATTACGTCAATTTTCAACGGCTTAGGTTACAATACAGAAATACTGAAATTCAATTCAGATTTGGAAGGCAAAGAATTTGAAAAACAACCTATGTACCAGCTATGGCATTTGTTATACTCATTCGAAGGGGATGATTCAAATAGCGGCAATGAAAAACTAATAAACAAACTTACAGAACTTTATGGTTTTGAAAAAGAGTATGCTAAGTTACTCGCAAATATTAGCTTTCAATCAGATTATGGAAGTTTAAGTACAAAGGCTATTCGTAAAATACTTCCCTATTTAAAAGATGGAAATGAGTTTAGTCTTGCTTGTGGATATGCAGGTTACCGACATTCAAAAAACTCCCTTACAAAAGAAGAAATTGAAAACAAGATTTTAAAAAATAAGCTTGACATTCTGCCAAAGAACAGTTTGCGAAATCCTGTAGTAGAAAAGATACTAAATCAAATGATTAATGTTGTGAATACAATAATTGATGTATATGGAAAACCCGATGAAATCCGAATAGAATTAGCTCGTGAATTAAAGAAAAGTGCAAAAGAAAGAGAAGAGGCTACAAAATCGATAAATGAAACGACTGCTGCACATGAAAAGCATAGAGTTGTATTGCAACGGGATTTTGGCTTAACCAATGTTAGTAGAAATGATATAATTCGTTACAAATTGTACTTGGAATTAGAAAATAATGGCTTTCACACTTTGTATTCAAATACTTATGTTACTCCAGGAAAGTTATTTAGCAAAGAATTTGATATTGAACATATTATTCCACAATCAAGACTGTTTGATGATTCTTTTTCGAATAAGACACTTGAAACCCGTAGTGAGAATATCGAAAAGGGTAATGATACAGCCCAAGATTTCATTCTAAGGAAATATGGAGACGAAGGACTTGAAAAGTATGTAGAACGGATTGAAGGGCTTTACAAATCCTCTAAGTTATCAAAAACGAAATATAACAAACTCAAAATGAAAGGCGAGGATATTCCAAGCGATTTTATAAACAGGGATTTGCGGGATACTCAATACATTGCTAAAAAAGCGAAAACGATATTAGAAGAATTAGTAAAAGAGGTAGTTTCGACAAGTGGCTCTATTACGGATAGATTGAGACAGGATTGGCAATTGGTAGATGTAATGAAGGAATTAAACTGGGATAAATACAACAAACTTGGTTTAACTGAAATTATTGAAAATAGAGATGGCCATAGAATCAAACGTATTAAAGATTGGACAAAGCGTAACGATCATCGCCATCATGCCATGGACGCTTTAACCATTGCATTTACAAAAAGAAGTCATATTCAATACCTCAATAATTTGAATGCTCGCAGCGATAAAGCAGGGAGTATTTATGGTATTGAAACTAATGAACTTTCCAGAGATGATAATGGTAAATTGAAGTTTAATCCTCCAATTCCTATCAATGAATTCAGAGCAGAGGCAAAAAGGCACTTAGAGAACACGCTTATATCTATAAAAGCAAAAAACAAAGTAGCTACCATTAATATAAATACCACCGATAAGAAAAATGGAGTCAACAAAAAGAAACAACTAACGCCTCGGGGTCAATTGCATTTAGAAACTGTATATGGTAGCATTCAACAATATGCAACAAAAGAAGAAAAAGTAAATGCAAGTTTCACCGAAGAACAGATTCTGAAAGTTGCTAAGAAAAGCTATAGAGAGGCACTTTTGAATAGACTGAAGGAATTTGGCAACGATCCTAAAAAGGCTTTTACAGAAAAAAACAGTTTAGATAAAAATCCACTATTCTTAAATGAAGACCAAACGCAGAAAGTACCTGAGAAAGTGAAAACTGTTAGTACAGAAATAGTTTTTACTATTCGTAAAGACATTACGCCAGACCTGAAATTAGATAAAGTGATTGATGTTAAAATTAGAACAATCCTGGAAACTAGATTAAAAGAATATGGTGGAGACAGTAAAAAAGCATTTTCAAATCTTGATGAATACCCAATTTGGTTGAATGAAGAAAAAGGTATTAAAATAAAACGAGTAACAATTACCGGAATAAGTAATGCAGAATCGCTACATGAGAAAAAGGACAAAGAAGGAAAATTAATTTTGGACAAAAATGGAAATCCTCAACCGGTAGATTTTGTAAATACAGGGAACAATCATCATGTGGCAATATATAAAGATGCGAATGGAGATCTTCAAGAAAATGTTATTTCATTCTTTGAAGCAACTGCGCGAGTCAACCAAGGATTATCTATTATAGATAAAGACTATAAAAAGCAAGAAGGTTGGAATTTTCTTTTTAGTATGAAACAAAATGAATATTTTGTTTTTCCAAATGAAATAACAGGTTTTAATCCCTCAGAAACTGATTTACTTGATCCGGAAAATTATTATTTGATTAGTCCAAATTTGTTCAGAGTTCAAAAAATATCATCTAAAAACTATGTATTTAATCATCATTTGGAGACTATGGCAGTTACAGGTGATACCTTAAAGAACAAAAAGCAACTTCTAAACATAACTCATCGATTTATACAAAGTTTATCACCAATTAAGGAAATTGTAAAGGTTCGAATAAATCATATTGGACAAATAGTTTCAATAGGAGAGTATTAGATAGAATATTTAAACTTTCCAAAAGATTGAATTTAGGAAAAGTTAGAAAGGAAAACCTCATGATTAAACGCACCTTGTATTTTGGAAATCCAGCCTACTTGAGCATGCACAATGCTCAATTGGTTATTCATTTGCCGGAGGCAAATGGAATGGAAGATAAAGCCGGGAACAACACCATTCCAATCGAAGATATTGGAGTCGTGATTCTCGATCATAAACAAATCACTATTACTCACGGGTTAATGGAATCTTTGTTGGCAAACAACAGTGCGGTCATTACCTGCGACAGCAGCAGGATGCCGGTCGGTTTATTACTGCCGTTGAGTGGAAATACTACTCAAAGTGAACGATTTCAGGCTCAGGTTGATGCTTCCATTCCACTCCTGAAACAACTCTGGCAACAAACAATTCAGGCAAAGATTGAAAATCAAGCATACGTGTTGAATACAACCCGAAACGTGGTAGTAAAAAACATGCTGGCTTGGGTAGATATGGTAAAAAGTGGGGATAGCGATAACCTGGAAGCACGGGCTGCAGCTTATTATTGGGCGAATATGTTTCCTGATATTCCTGATTTCAGGCGTGGACGTGAAGGAGTACCACCAAATAATTTATTGAATTATGGGTATGCTATACTCCGTGCGGTTGTGGCACGATCATTAGTGGGAAGTGGATTACTGCCTACGTTGGGTATTCATCATCACAATCGTTATAATGCTTATTGTCTTGCTGACGACATTATGGAGCCTTACCGACCTTTCGTGGACAAGTTGGTTGTCGAAATTATAGATAGTGGGGAGGATATAACTGACCTATCGAAACAAATTAAAGCTAAGCTGCTCAACATTCCTGTTTTAGAAGTTCAGCTTAACAATCAACGTAGTCCTTTGATGATTGCTGTGGGATTAACAACTGCCTCGTTAGCTAAATGCTATCTGGGAGAAAATCGAAAAATAACTTATCCAAGCTTCTGATTTTCTTCCAGTCTTAGCTAATTGAATGGTAAAAATTAACGTAATAAAAACGTATGGATCGTTTTAGCGAATATAGAATTATGTGGGTACTGGTATTATTTGATTTGCCAACTGAAACAAAAAAAGAAAAGAAGGCATATACCGATTTTCGCAAGAAACTGGTAACTGATGGTTTTACCATGTTTCAATTCTCCATATATCTTCGCCATTGTCCCAGCCGCGAGAATGCTGATGTTCATATAAAGAGAGTAATCAGTTGTTTGCCGGAAGCTGGGCAAGTAGGAGTACTTTGTATAACCGACAAGCAATTCGGACAAATGGAACTTTTCCAAGGGAAAAAAGAGAAAGAGGTTTCAACACCTTACCAGCAACTGGAATTATTCTAAATGGATTTTACTATTCAGGTTTAAAACTCTGGATAAGTTAAACAAAATCATTAGAAACAAAAATCCCGCCTTTTGAGCGGGATTCATGTTTTATAAACAACTCTTTTTTTATTTGTAAATTTAGCTACAACTATTTGATATTATATTATTTACAAACAATCAGCTGTTTATAATATCAAAGATACAATTTTTGAAAGCTAATCACAACGAGTTTGTTGGGAGTTGCAAAATTAAGTTAGCTGTTTATAATATCAAAGATACAATTTTTGAAAGCTAATCACAACGTCATTGTTGCTCGGTCATTCCGCTTAATGGCTGTTTATAATATCAAAGATACAATTTTTGAAAGCTAATCACAACAGTGGGTGTGTTGGTTACATTTACTGATTCGCTGTTTATAATATCAAAGATACAATTTTTGAAAGCTAATCACAACGGATTACGGAGGATATACGGAGTATGGATTGCTGTTTATAATATCAAAGATACAATTTTTGAAAGCTAATCACAACCAATACGGTAAATGAACTTTCAAATGTAAAGCTGTTTATAATATCAAAGATACAATTTTTGAAAGCTAATCACAACAACAACAATGAATGTAATTCTAAACTTTTTGCTGTTTATAATATCAAAGATACAATTTTTGAAAGCTAATCACAACATTATTAGAATATACATTTGTATAGAAGTCGCTGTTTATAATATCAAAGATACAATTTTTGAAAGCTAATCACAACGGGAAGAAGGTTGGAACGACACGAAAGAAAGCTGTTTATAATATCAAAGATACAATTTTTGAAAGCTAATCACAACATAAATATGGCAGCAAGGCGAGCATACAAAGCTGTTTATAATATCAAAGATACAATTTTTGAAAGCTAATCACAACTTTGGATTGCACATGCTGGATGGAGGTTCGCTGTTTATAATATCAAAGATACAATTTTTGAAAGCTAATCACAACACAAGACATCCGGACGTATTTCCTCATTCTGCTGTTTATAATATCAAAGATACAATTTTTGAAAGCTAATCACAACAAGATATGGAGAAGAAAAACACGAAAAAATGCTGTTTATAATATCAAAGATACAATTTTTGAAAGCTAATCACAACACACCAGATGTTTGCGTTGGAACAATAGCTGCTGTTTATAATATCAAAGATACAATTTTTGAAAGCTAATCACAACAGTAAATCAGAAATTGATACTTTAATAGCAGCTGTTTATAATATCAAAGATACAATTTTTGAAAGCTAATCACAACTAAGAGGATCTGTTGTGTCTTCAGGATATTGCTGTTTATAATATCAAAGATACAATTTTTGAAAGCTAATCACAACACGGTTGACGTCCGACATTTCTTTTTCAAGGCTGTTTATAATATCAAAGATACAATTTTTGAAAGCTAATCACAACTTCAGCATAAT
>Ga0302285_10000713_pt1 | contig 18183 bp, 11 predicted proteins | sample III_Fen_E2_2_FD_200455 | JGI IMG/M metagenome (GOLD analysis project Ga0302285, IMG submission 200455) | Peat permafrost microbial communities from Stordalen Mire near Abisko, Sweden - III_Fen_E2_2 | ecosystem: Environmental > Terrestrial > Soil > Wetlands > Permafrost | place: Sweden: Abisko... | reverse complement strand
GGCTGAATGTATGGGCAAATGTCCAAAGAACAAATGCAAAGATAGAAAAAATCACACAAAAGACGATGGTAATTTTTAATGATTTAAAAAGATCTGATTTCATATGAATATGCTTTAAAAGAATAAACTAACAAATAAATCGATTAACTTAATACCCAGAAACGGAGCCAGTACACCTCCGAATCCATATATCAGTAAATTGCGGCGAAGTAATGCCGAAGCACCAATCGGTTTGTATTTCACGCCCTTTAATGCCAACGGAATCAGAATCGGAATAATGAGTGCATTAAAGATGATAGCACTCAGGATAGCCGATTCAGGGCTGTGTAACTTCATAACATTCATGGCTGCTAAAGCCGGAATAGAGACCATAAACAATGCCGGTACAATGGCAAAATACTTAGCCACATCATTCGCTATCGAGAAAGCGGTCAATGTGCCGCGGGTCATCAGTAATTGTTTCCCAATTTCCACTATTTCAATCAGTTTCGTAGGGTCATTATCCAGATCCACCATATTACCTGCCTCTTTGGCTGCCTGTGTTCCACTGTTCATTGCCACACCTACATTGGCCTGTGCCAGTGCGGGGGCATCGTTGGTACCATCGCCCATCATAGCTATCAGCTTTCCTTTTTCCTGCTCTTTTTTGATGTAATCCATCTTATCTTCGGGTTTGGCTTCCGCAATAAAATCATCCACACCGGCTACATTAGCTATATATTTTGCTGTTAACGGATTATCACCGGTTACCATCACTGTCCTCACTCCCATTTTACGCAACCGCTCGAAACGTTCGCGTATTCCGGGTTTGATAATATCCTGCAATTCAATGATCCCGACTACCTTTTTATTGGCAGATACGACCAATGGTGTCCCCCCATTGCTTGAGATGGAAGTAATATACTCTTCAATCTCTTTTGGGAATGGATTTCCTGCACTTTCGGTAATTTTACGAATCGAATCATAAGCACCTTTGCGGACTTCGGTTCCATCTGGTAAATCGACGCCACTGCTACGGGTTTCAGCCGTAAATTTAATAGACCTTACTTTTGGCAGATCCTGACTACGGATATGCGCCTTGTTTTCATACACCAGTTCTATAATGGATTTTCCTTCGGGAGTATCATCGGCCAGTGACGAGAGTTGACAGAATTGAATAAAGTCTTCTGTTTTCACCCCCGGTGCCGGATATAAATTAGTAGCCCTTCGGTTTCCGATAGTAATGGTTCCTGTTTTATCCAGCAACAGCGTATCGATATCCCCTGCTGTTTCTACCGCTTTGCCCGATTTGGTTATTACGTTGGCACGCAATGCACGGTCCATGCCGGCTATTCCGATCGCAGACAACAGACTGCCGATAGTGGTAGGTATTAAACACACAAACAGGGAGATCAGCGACGCAATGGTAATGACCGTTCCTGTATAGTCAGCCAATGGCACCAAGGTCATGCACACGATCACAAAGACCAGTGAGAACCCTGCAAGGAGTATTGTCAATGCAATTTCATTCGGGGTCTTCTTACGGGAAGCACCTTCCACCAATGCAATCATTTTATCCAGAAAGCTTTCACCGGGTTCAGTTGTTACCATGACACGAATACTATCCGACAACACCTTGGTACCACCGGTAACTGAACTCTTATCACCACCCGATTCACGTATTACCGGAGCACTTTCACCGGTAATGGCACTTTCGTCTATCGAAGCCAGGCCTTCCACAATTTCTCCGTCCGAAGGAATGGTATCACCGGCTTCACATTCGAAGATATCCCCTTTTTTAAGGTCGGAGCTACTGATCATTTCAAGCTTATCACCCACCACCCTTTTAGCGGGAGTTTCCGAACGGGTCTTCTTTAAACTGTCGGCTTGCGCTTTTCCCCGTGCTTCGGCGATGGCTTCTGCAAAATTGGCAAACAGCAACGTTAGGAAAAGAATGATAAAGACAGTAATATTATATGCGAATGTTCCCTGACCTTTGTTTGTAAGCGAATAAAAACTTACAAAAAGCATTGCCAGTGTAACTATTTCGACAGTAAACATCACAGGATTCTTGACCATTACCCGTGGATCAAGCTTTACAAATGAATTTTTGAAACTTTCTTTTACTTGCTCCTTAGGAAATAAAGAAGCTGAATTTTTATCTTTCATAACTGTTAGTAAATGACCTCTAAGCCCTAAAGGGGGATTAAGCTAGTCTTGTTTTTATATAATTCTTTTTTTATCCCTCAAAATGAAAATGATAATTTTATAATTTCCAATTCTTATTTCTTATCCCCCGCCATTTATCCCGATGTATCGGGAGGGGTTAGGGGTTTCAAATAGTCAAATACTCTGCAATGGTACTGAGTGCATGTGCCGGGAAGAATGAGAGTGCTGCAATGATAAATATTACCGCAAAAGTCATCACTCCAAAGGTCACCGTATCGGTTTCCAATGTTCCTGCCGAGGAAGGTATAAACTTCTTTTCGGCCAATAAACCGGCTATAGCTACCTGACCAATGATCGGGAAAAAACGTCCGAAGAGTATTACCAGCCCTGCTGAATAATTCCAGAAAGGAGTATTATCACCCAGTCCTTCAAAACCTGAACCGTTGTTGGCAGCAGAAGATGAAAACTGGTAAAACATTTCACTCAATCCATGATAACCGGGATTTGCCAGCCATCCCCCTTCTTTAGCAACCAAAGCCGGTGCATGCACGTATAAAAAGGACGAAATAGCAGTTCCCAATAATATGAGTAGAGGATGTAACAGTACTACCAATGTGGCAATTTTCATTTCCTTTGCTTCCACCTTTTTCCCTAAGAATTCGGGTGTTCTACCTATCATCATGCCACTGATAAATACAGCGATAATGATGTACGCGTAATAATTCAGGAAACCTACTCCGACACCTCCGAACCATGCATTGATCTGCATATTGAGCAACGTTACTGCTCCCGAAAGTGGCATCAGGCTATCGTGCATTCCATTTACCGACCCATTGGAAGTCACCGTGGTTGCCGAGCTCCAGAGAGCTGTAGCACCGGCACCTAGTCTCACTTCTTTGCCTTCCATAGCTCCGTGGTGCTGATCAATCCCCATGGCCGTTATACGGGGGTTGCCTTTCATTTCCTCGTGCACATTTATACTCGTGGCAACAAGGAAAGCGAAAAACATAACTCCGAAAATTATAAAACTCAGTTTTCTTTTTTTCAAAAAGAATCCCAATGCAAAAATCAGAGCCATTGGTATCAGCAAAATAGAAATGGTTTCTACAATATTGGTCAGGTAAGTGGGATTTTCCAACGGGTGAGCCGAATTAACCCCAAAGAATCCCCCGCCATTTGTTCCCAGTTGCTTGATGGAGACTATGGCTGCAACAGGTCCTTGTGATATTACCTGTTCATTGCCTTCCAGTGTCTTTAAATGCATTTTCCCTTCCAACGTCATGGGCATTCCCTGTAAGATTAAGAACAGGCTCACTACCAACGCAAGTGGCAAAAGGATTCGTGTGATACTCCTTACCATGTAATACCAGAAATTTCCAATGGTTTTAGAGGTCTTGGAAGCTATTGCTTTCATCACACCGGCCAGAGCGGCCATTCCGGCAGCTGCTGATACAAACTGGAAAAACATGACCATATACAATTGGGTAAAATAGGTCATGCCACTTTCGCCGCTGTAATCCTGCAGGTTGCAATTGGCTATAAAGCTTGAAATGGTATTAAAAGCCAAATGAGGACTCTGGGAAGCATTCCCGTCGGGATTCAACGGCAGCCATTTTTGAGTAAGCAATAAGATAAATCCCCAGACAAACCAGAATAGATTTAATGTCAGGAAGATTTTTAGAAATCTCTTCCACCCCATTTCTTCTGAGGGGTCTATCCCACTGAGTTTATAGATCCATTTTTCAACAGGAGCCATAAAATCCAATAGATTTTTTTCTCCCTGATACACTTTAGCAATGTATTTACCCAACGGATAGCTTAACACTACCATTAGAATAATCTGCAACGCGTTGCCTAATAGTTCTGTATTCATTGTTTTTTATTAAAATGATTAAAACTTTTCGGGTTTGATTAATACATACATCAAATAACCGAAGATGCCAAGACCCATAATTAATAGTGCTATATACATAAGAGTTTGAAGTTTGAAAGTTTATAGTTCTGTGTTCAGTGTTCCGCGTTTCGCGTTCTGTGTTTCGTGTTCTGTGTTCTGTGTTCCGTGTTCTGTGTTCTGTATTCCGTGTTCCGTGTTTCGCGTTCCGCGTTCCGCGTTTCTCGTTCCGTGTTTCTCGTTCCGTGTTTCGCGTTCTGTGTTCTGTGTTTATAAAGTTCGAACAACCTGCCCCACCCTTCAATGTATCTTTTCTTATCCCCCTTTAGGGGTTAGGGGTCAAATTTTCCCAAACCAGTCAACACATTTATAAAAAACCCAAAAGCAGAACAAGCCGCTCACGCAATAAAATCCGATTGACAGAAATGTGCTCATTATATTATTTATTAAATTAATACTTATATTTTCAGAGTAGAAGTAGGCGAAAGTTGTGCCAGAATCGGGAGAATAGCATCAACAACCGTTATATCAAGAGAGTAGAGAATAGATGTTGCAGATATACATTTTTATAACAACACCAAAATGAAAAGGTTGTATACTATTTTGGTATGTTTTCAATTAAATTTAAAAAAATAGACTTAAATTCATTCTTATTTCTGTTTTCACTTAAATAAGACCACCCAAATATTTTATAAACCACAAAAGAAATTTTTAACCACTGTAGAAAACAATAGTACACAATAGAAGAAAGAAAAGAAATTCATTAAAAACAATAGTTAAAAGGATGTAAGACAAAATAGAAAAAGAACACAATAGAAAACACCTGACATATTTTAATTTTTAAACTTAATAACATTATTGAAAATATAATTTCTATTGTTACTATTTTGTTCTACTGTGGTTTAAAACATTTTCTTCTTTCTTTTTTTTGTTGTGGTTAAGTTTTTTTAATTTAGTAAAGCAGATAAATACATACAAATAAAAAACCGAAAGGTGAATATCCGGTTTAATGATATTCACCTTTCGGCAACATGTTAAATATTAAAATCCTTACAATTCGAAATAAAATCAATTTTCAACTGAAATCACAGTTTCAAATCCAATTTTTGCATTTGAAACATCAATCACTTCTATGGCTTTGTCCAATGATATCGGTATAATGATCGTTGTCAGACCGTGTTTATATAATCGTCTTTGAATCGAGAAAATGGTAAAATTGTGTAATACCCTTGATATCCGGTACATGCCACGAATAATGAGCTGACCGCCTACAAAAGTGGAATTCGGATATTTTTCCAATACTTCAGGCACCAGTTTCACCACTTCTTCCGACACATCGGTTCCGATACCATATCTGTATTCGGCATGACAGCCCAACTCGTTAATAAGTTTTGTGTATTTCTGTAAATCACTCTCAATCTTCAACTTTAATATTTCGAGTTGTTCATGACTGTTAAAACTGCCTGAATCGACAACACCTACACTAATGAATACGAAGTTCTTATACGTATTATGAAAAGTGTTCAACAAATAGAATAAAGAGTAAAGTCCAATAGCAGAATATCCATTTACCAGTATCACTGCCGTTGAATCATTTGCATCAATAACATGATCGTTTTTCACTAAACTGATCTTTGACTTCAGCACATTTACCAGTTCAGGCATTTTGGTATTCATCACTCCCTGGATATTGCCAATCTCTTTGCCAATCTGGTTATAATGCTTTTTTATATAGAGCGACAGGGCAACCAGGCACGAAGTGATTACCAGTGTAATCCATCCCCCTTCTTCGAACTTAATGACTGTCACTGTAATCAGAATAAAGGTGGTCAGTAATAAACCAATCCCGTTGATTACCAGTTTCCGGAACCATGTTTTTTCGGTCTTGCGAACATTAAACCAGTGCTTAACCATACCAAATTGCGAAAGTGTGAACGTGATAAACACGTTGATACTGTAAAGCACCACCAGAAATGCCACCGAGCCCTTCGATAACCAGATCACAATTACTGCGGCAATTCCCATCAGCATAATTCCATTTTGAGAAACCAGGCGGTCACTCAACAGGGTGAACTTACGGGGCAACCAGTAATCGTGTGCCATATTGGCCATTACCCTCGGTCCATCCAGGTAACCTGTTTGTGCAGCCACGAAAAGCAAAGCCGCTTCCGAAATCAGTGTAACATATAAGAATGTCTGTCCGACAAATGGATTCCATGTTGAAATGGCATTCCCTATTAAAACCGCATTCAACGTCTTTCCGGGAACAAAATGTACATTAAACAGGAAGTAAGCGATTACCAGTCCAACAACAGCCAGTGCCAGCGATAATGCCAGCAGGCGCATAGTTTTAATGGCTGTATTCACCCGGGGTTCCCTTAAATTCGGAATGCCGTTGCTCACCGCTTCAATACCGGTATATGTCCCGGCTCCCATACTGTAGGCTTTCATGATCAGGAACATGGTTCCGAATATACCCAACTGTGAAACTGTGCTATGAAATTCAGTTGTAGTTTGTACTGCCACTGTTTTTAATTCGGGTGCATGTGTAGAGAAAGCATATACAATTAAAAAGATATGGGTGAGCACGAAGATCACAAAAATAGGGGTTAAAAAAGCTACTGACTCTTTAACCCCACGCAAATTTAATACAGTAAGAACAATCAGTATAAATACTGCGAAAAACACCTTGTATTCATGAAACGGCAACGGAAGAAAACTGAACACCGCATCAGCACCGCTGGAAATGGATATGGAGATAGTCAACACATAATCAATCAAAAGGGCACAACCCGAAATCATACCTACCTTAGGAGAAATTAACCGGCTTGCCACCAGATATCCACCACCCCCATGAGGAAACAACCGAATGATCTGAGAATAGCTGGTACTGATAATAAAAATGGTAAAGGCAGTCAACAGGCCTACTATCAACGAAAGATTGGTATGTATCGATAGGTTTTTGTAGATCTCTTCAGGACCATAGCAGGAAGAAGATAATGCATCGGAACCTAAACCTACCCAGGCAAAAAATACGATTAACGAAATGTGGCTAAATGTTCGGCTGTCGGACAAATCCAGTGGCTTTCCGATGATCTTCTTTTTTACGTTGTGTAAATAATTTTTCTCTTCTGTCATTTTCTTAAATATTTGAGTGAACTAAACTATGGTTTTCTTTATTTACCTGATTGGGATTTTAAAAAATCCAAAGAATCGTGATTTATATTCAAGAACACACAAAATGTTTTTGAATTGCCTAAAATTACGCCAAAATCATACCAAAAAACTCAAATCGATATTACAAATCACATTATCAGAAGAATAAAGAATTTGCTCACTCTATTTCAAAAAAAATACCCTTCCAAAATGGAAGGGTAGTATGCTATAATGAAAAGATTGATCGTGGGATTAAAGAAGTTCCACTCTTTTAATCTTGCTTTTATATTCCCGTTTAATAACCAAAGGAACCGATTCAACCTGAACATTACTGGTATCTAACCCGTATGCCCTGGTATCGGTAATTCCTAAATGCTTAATGATGTTATACAAATTCATCGTGATCCGTTCTTTAAATTTGAATCCCTGATTTTGATTGTAAACACGATGAATAATAATAAAGCGGAAATCACCCGGAATGTTGTTCTTGCGCAACGATGGGTACCTGCTGATTAAATCAAACTCGTTGCTTTCAACCAGTTCGTCGATGATCTGACGGAAATACAGGTTGATTAACGGCTGTACCTGAAAACCCAGCTTTATATTGACACGATACAAGGTGTCGGGAATTAATTTTTCGAATGTGTATTCGAAAGTCGTTGGATCGTCTACATGATCAATGTGCAGGATCCAGTAATTATCGGCACGTTTGGGTTGTTTGTTGATGATGGAGTAGATAATCTTCCCTTCAATATCAGTCTTCATATCCGCTTTGCTCAGGTACACCAGGTTGGTCGAGTATTTCGGAATCGTTTCGTCCTTACTGATATCGGTTATGATATTAAAAAACGATTTGATATTAAGGAAAATCATATGCTTGTTCTTGATGATCCTGGCATTGAACCAGACGAGCATAATTGTAAATATAATACCTGCAATTAATACCGTCACCCAACCTCCATGCATAAATTTAAACATGTTGGCTGTCAGGAAAGCCAGTTCAATGGTCATAAACACAGCAACAAAAGGCACCACAAAAATGGTCTTAATGTTTTGTCGTTTCAGGTAGAACCCTAGCAAAATGGTCGTCATCAACATCGTGATGGTGATCGACAAGCCATAAGCAGCTTCCATATTGCTGGAAGTCTGGAAATACATCACCATGATCACGCAAAAGATATACAGGAACCAGTTTATAAATGGAATATACAACTGACCTTTCACTTCGGTAGGGTATTTTATCCGCTGACGGGGCCAGAAATTCAAACTCATCCCTTCGCTAAAGATCGTAAACGAACCGCTGATCAGTGCCTGACTGGCAATAATGGCTGCTGCAGTTGCCATTATGACTCCAAAAATCAGAAAGCTTTCGGGCATCATGGCATAAAACGGATTGGTACTTTCAGTCAGTGTGCTCATATGCGTGATAATCCAGGCACCCTGTCCTAAATAATTCAGGATCAAGGTTGTTTTAACGAATATCCAACTCACCCTGATATTCTGGATTCCGCAATGTCCCAGGTCCGAATAAAGTGCCTCAGCACCGGTGGTACATAAAAATACTGCCCCCAATATTAAAAACCAATTGGGATAATGTATTAATAAATGAATGGCATAATACGGATTAAACGCTTTCAGTATCGGAGTGAACTCAAAGATTGTGATGAAACCGAGAATACCCAGCATACTGAACCAAATGACCATCATGGGACCGAATGATTTCCCGATGGCCTTGGTGCCTACCTGTTGAATAAAAAACAACAGGGAGATAATGATAATGCTGATAGGAACTACCGGAGTATCGCTGTTCAGGCCCTTCAATCCTTCAATGGCAGAAACAACGGTAATGGAAGGGGTGATAATACCATCGGCAATCAGGGTACTGGCCCCGATAATGGCAATGACATACAACCACTTTTTCTTACTTTTACGTACCAGTGCATACAATGCAAGGATACCGCCCTCTCCCTTATTATCGGCACGCAGGGTAATGATGACATACTTTACTGTTGTCTGCAATGTCAGGGTCCAAATGATACACGAAACGGCACCAATGATATAATTTATATCCAGATGTTTGTTTGCCCCGATAATGGCTTTCATAACATATAACGGTGAAGTCCCGATATCACCGTACACAATTCCTAATGTTACAATCAGCCCTAAAAAACCAAATTTACTTAAATGCTCTGTCTTATTATTCTCCACAATCCTGTTTATATTACTACGCAATTAAAAAGTGCGACAAAAGTATCACAATTTACTCATATTTAAAATATTCCAATCAGTACAGCAAGATTTATTTGCCAATATTATGCAATTTATCAGTTAAATCTATCTTAATGATTGAGTTTTTATCACAACCCGGAATGAAACTGTTAATCCTTCGTTTTGTTTTACAACCCATATTCTTCAATCTTTCTGTACAAGGTGGTCAGGCCAATCTTCAAAAGGCGGGCTGTTTCTGTTTTATTTCCTTTGGTGTACTGAAGTACCCGGGCAATATGCCGGCTTTCCATGCCCGCCATATCAAAACCGGTAGAATTTTTATCCATCAGCCCTTCGAGTTGTTCCTGAACGATCTCTATCGGAAGATCATCAACCGTCAGCGATTCATTTGAACACACGATCAGGCTTCTTTCAATCACGTTCCGTAATTCACGGATATTCCCTTTCCATCCATGCCGTTTAAGCGTTTCCATGTATTCGGGACTGATATGATCGATTCTTCGTCCCAGTTTTGCAGCAAAGGTGTCGATAAACGAAGTGGCAAGTATTTCAATGTCATCAGAACGATCGCGCAAGGCTGGCAGATGAATCTCAAAAACGGAAAGGCGGTAGAACAAATCTTCCCGAAAACGGTTTTCTTCAATCTCTTTTTGCAGGTTCCTGTTCGTGGCGGCAATGATCCGCACATTTACCCGGGTGGATTTGGTATCCCCTATTTTCAGGAATTCACCGGTCTCAATGATTCGCAGCAACTTGGCCTGAATATCAAACTCCATCTCCCCGATTTCGTCCAAAAAGATCGTTCCGTTATTGGCTTCTTCAAACAGCCCCTTCTTATCTTTAATAGCACCTGTAAAGGCTCCTGCTTTGTATCCGAACATTTCACTGGCCAGCAGTTCTTTGCTGAAAGCCGAACAGTTGATGGCTACAAATGATTTATCCCTTCTGACTCCGGCAACATGTATGGCCTGTGAGAACACTTCCTTACCCGTTCCGGTTTCACCCGTGAGCAATACCGGAATGTCGGTGGCAGCCACTTTCTTAGCCAGTGAAATGGCATCTTTGATCTGCCGGCTGTTTCCCAGGATGCTGTCGAAGGAATATTTCAGCCCCACTTCTGCTTCGAGCTGCTTCAACCGTTTGTTCATCGCCGCCTTTTCCATGGCACGACTGATCAGCGGTATTATTTTATTATTGTCGTCACCCTTCGTAATATAGTCGAAAGCTCCGTTCTTGATAGCCTGCACCCCATCCGGGATATTCCCGTGAGCGGTGAGCATAATGATTTCGGAGAGCGGACTTACCTTTTTAAGTTTCGCAATCAAATCGACGCCGCTCCCATCGGGCAAGCGCACATCACACAAAATCACCATGGGCGTAAACGATTCGGCTTGCTTTAATCCCGAACGGCAATCGGAAGCCTGATAAACCTCATAGCCCTCCAGTTCCAACAGACGCGATAACAACTTGCGTATCTGGTCCTCATCGTCAATAATCAAAAGCTTGTTCATAATTTCAACTGATCGGTGTGCCGTAAATTCTAATTTGCAAAAAAAACAAAACAATATATTATAAACCACAATAGAAGGACACAAAAATAAAAAAGGACACAATAGTCAACTATCAAACTGAATTTAAAATATAAACTTTAAATTTTTTACTAAAAGTATTAGTTCTATTGTGGACTATTGTGTCTATTGTGGTTAGTCATTTAATCTGCCAAAGTAAATTAAAACGGATATTTTTTGCAAAGATAGTTTATTCAGTTTAAATTCGATATTTAAACAGTTTTTTATAACAAATAACCTTGGGGGAAAAGGTTGGAAGTTTAAAGTTTGAGGTTTGAAAGTTTGAAAGTTTGGAGTTTGAGGTTTGAAAGTTTGGAGTTCCGTGGTTGAGGTTAGTTTCTAAGTATTGGACCGATATAAATATCTGACAATTTTAGGATGGTGGAAGTCAATTGTTTCTGTGAGTTATTTGGATTTCGATATATTTTTGGTTATTTTCTGTTCAAATTGTTGTGATTTTGTTTTACTATCGTTCTGTTTTCATTAGGGGTTGATAGGGGGTTGATAGGGGGTTGATAGGGGGTTGGTTGGGGGTTGGTTGGGCCCCGACCCTCTGAATCCCCTTTCAACCCCCTATCAACAACCAATAAATACTTTATCACTATAAAACAATAGCAGAATGAAACCCGCAGGTTAGAATACTGACTAAGGTAAAATAAAGCATGCTTTTTTAACAATCCGGATTCATGAAAATCTGCTCTGAGTGTTGAGATCTTTAAAAAATTACAACTCGTAAAATCATCATATTTTAAAAGTTTATACATTAAATTCAGGCTGAGTAAAGTTCCTGAATTTAAAGGTTAGAATATAAATTTAAGATATTAATGCATTTATGTTTGCAATTGTGAATATTTTAATATATTTGCAGGAGTTTGAAATTAGGGATCGGTGAAAGGCATTAAAATAGGTACTTGAACTATGCTGTATGTAATTTAAATAGCTTGAAAAAAAATAGTTTATACGATTTAGCAATTATTACTAATAAGAAAATTTACATTTCATACAACGTGTTTGATATTTTTACTTTCAAGTTGTGTATTTGCACAGCAGACAATAACCAGAGACGAAGCTTTTAAAATTATCAAACAAAAAGGACTTGTTGATACTTTAAAAAACACTGTTAAAGCATCTCAACAAATACTTCAATCTAAAACTTCTTTACAGTTTATGGATGTTTCAATAATGTCGCCAGATTGTGAAAGTTGGTTCTTTCTGATTGATTTGCAGCCCAGTGCTGAATGGGGGCATCCGTGTAAATATGTTTTTGTGAATACAAAAAATGCATCATTAATAATTTTTGATGGAATGCGAGGAGCATCTTTTGAAACTGATTACTTATTAATGCAAAAATCAGTTGATCTACCTACACCTGCCTTTTTTAAAAAAAGAAGTCAGGTTTCTAGAATAAAACACATTCAAAAAGAGTTCTCAAAATATTAAGAATGGTAAAATAATGGTAATTTAGCAGCCGAATACAGCTACGATGCCTGGGGACGTATGCGGAATCCGGCAAACTGGCAGGTATACGCTCAAGTTTCACAACCAACTATGAACTTTGGAGCACGTGGAGATACCGGACATGAGCATCTGAATGATTTTGGAATCATCAATATGAATGCCCGGTTGTATGATCCATTGCTGGGGAGGTTCTTAGCTCCCGACCCATATGTAGGTTTGGGTATGGCAAATGATTTTAACCGATATGTTTATTGCAGGAATAACCCATTGATGTTTACGAGAACTAATAAGCTTTTACAGCAAACAATTCCGGTTGAAAAAACCGAATAATAAAATCGAGGTTCTGCTGCACCAGTTTACGTCCGTAGTCCTCCCCGTTCAATGAATTGATTCGTGCATCGGGTATCAGGTTATTCTGAATCACATATTCCAGGAACTCTCGCTGGCAACTATACCCACCACACAGGATTGAAATAGTATGTTCAGAAGCGGATTTTTTGTTGTAACATGGGTTGTTCTTATCTTTAATCCACTTCGCTATATTGGGATACACAACCAGGCCGATATTTGGATGGGTAAAAATTACAAAATAAGAATCATCTTTCATGCTTGACAGAATCAATTCATTCTTTGCAGGATTCGGAAAGAGTTTCAGTAAAAAAGAGGAGAGATCCTTCGTATTTTTGAAATAAGCTATCGGAGAATTGTTATTGTTTTTCAGTACAAATTCATAGGTTAGCCTATCATTTTCCACTTTATCGACGGTTGTTTGTTCCTGAGATAAAGCTTGTGCTTCCTCGTTATCACCACCAAAAGAAGCCATTCCATTCACATTCCATAGTCCGTTATAAAATGTCATGGCGCAACTTATCGTTGTTTTATCTAAAATCCCGTCCGTGGAATTAAGAGAATTAATATCTAACTCAAAAGAATCTGCACCTCCATCAAGCAACTTAATTCTCAATATCTGATTATTGTTACTTAAAATTTTATAATTCGCAAATGTCCTGTATTTAATAGCTTTTGCTATCTCCTTCACCTTAGAATCTGTGACAATTTCTGCCAGCCATTGTGCTGCATGAATAGCAATGGGTGAACAGGGGTCGGTAAAAATCAACGAGTGAACCAATGTGTAACTCAGAACATCAATATTCTCTTTTACAAATTTATTACTTTTCGATCGTTCCAGTTCATCCTGTAATTTTAATTTTGGATAAGGGCATGAAAGGTAGGAATCGTAATGCAACCATTTAATAAACTCCCTGAATAGAAAGTAATCGGAAGCTAAGTTTGACGAATGGACCGCATTATACAACACTTCATTTTCAGGGGCAGTTTCGTATTCAGCATCCAACAATCCGTAAACAATCAGAGAAACATACCTTACAATGGGGTTTTCAATATTAATAAACCGCAATTCATCACGTTCCAGAACATCGCGTTGAACGATAGTCCAGATAAGGAATTGTACATCTTCCGGGTTAATTTCATCCGGTTGATACTCATCTGTTGTATCGAGAAACGGGATATAATTTCCCTGTTTTTCGAAATGAATTTTCCGGATTGCACTCCATAAACCAATCTTTGAAATCACATCTTCGAAATAAGCTGTTGCTATTAATGCAAACTGACGTTTTATAGATTTCGGGAATTCATTTAACAGTTTATCTTTCAACAAGTGAGCAAAGATTTTATTGCTTAGCTGAATATAATAGAAGTCGGTTGATGAGTGCAGTTTTAAAGGATGAAGTTGAATCCAATTTTTTTGAACAATTTTATCAGAAAAAAGGCCTTTATTTGTTGAGGACATAGAATTTAGTTTACTGTGAATTTGACATTAGAGCCAAGAACCAAGAACCAAGAGCCAAGACAAAAGACAAAAGATAAAAGACAAAGATAAAGATAAAAGAAGATAGACGCAATACATGCTACAGTATCGGTTTGTAATTTAAAAATTTCTGATTAATTTGATCGTATAATTTAATACGGGTACAAAATTAATAAATTTAGCGAAAATAAAAAAACTCCCGCACTTCATATAGAAATGCAGGAGTTTTGTTATAAATATTTTTGATCATATACCATCAAATGTACTTCGTTCGCTTTGCAGTTTGTTGAGATCAGCATGAAATATGACATTTATTCTCAACGCCACAAACTTCAAACCTTTCAAACATTCAAACATTTCAAACATTCAAACATTCAAACCTTTCAAACCCTTCAAACCTTTCAAACCCTTCAAACCTTTCAAACCTTTCAAACCCTTCAAACCTTTCAAACTTATTTTGAAAGCAACGCTTTCACTTTTTCAGAGATCAATCGTCCTTCGGTTTTACCGGCTAATTGTTTGCTGGCAGCACCCATAACTTTGCCTAAATCCTGAATGCCGGTAGCACCTACCTGAGCGATTATGGCTGCAACGGCAGTTTCGAGTTCGGCATCCGTCATTTGTACCGGCAGGTAACGTTCGATAACAACAGCTTCGGCCAGTTCGACTTCAGCCAGGTCGGCACGGTTTTGTTCGGTATAGATTTGAGCCGATTCCTTGCGTTGTTTAATCATCTTTTGAATGATTTTAATTCCTACTTCGTCCGACATATGTCCGTCGCCACCCTTAGCAGTCTTAGCATCCAGAAATTCTTTCTTCATACCGCGCAAAGCTTCCAATGCTACTTTATCACGTGCTAACATGGCGGTTCTGATATCACCACTTACTTTATCAAATAGTTCGTCCATTATATTTATTTTTTGTTCCGCGTTCAACGTTCAACGTTCCGTGTTCCGTGTTCCGTGTTCAGAGTTCAACGTTGCGCGTTATTTATTATTAGTTGTTTATTATTGTTTGTTTATTTGCAGATCAGATTCACACAATTCTGATCATTGATCACTTAACGCTTTTCAAAATGAAGATTACGACATCCCGATATACCGGTTCCCAAAACGCGGAACACGGAACACGAAACACGGAACGTGCAACGTGGAACACGGAACGTGCAACGCGATCATTTCATCAACCTTCTTTTCCAGGTTGGTATATTTTCAACATTTTTCAACTTAGTATCGTCTTCGAGATCATCGAGGTTGAATACAGGAAGATCTGCTTCCGGTTGAGGTGCATTTTCCTGTTCATTTTTCAATGAATTGACGTAATACTGTTGGATGGCTTTTTCGGTATCGGCTTTTTTCTGAACAGTAACTACTTCCTGTTGTGTTAAAACGACTTCGGGCACCACTTCTTTCTTAGGAGCCTCGAAGAACTTGGAAGCTTCGGCACTCATTTCGGGTTTGTGGGTATGTGCTTTTGCAATGCTGGCAGGCATTCCGGGAATATCACTGACATCAAATCCGGTAGCTATCAACGTAATTTTCACATTGTCCTTTAACTCATCGTCAAAACCAGCGCCCCAGATTACTTCCACGTTCTCGCCTACTTTAGACATGAAATCGTGAATCTCTTCCACTTCTTCCATACGGATCTGATCGGTATTGGAGCAGTACAGGCTTAACAGGATTTTGCTGGCACCACTGACATCATTCGTATTTAACAACGGTGAATTCAGAGCGTCTTCAATGGCTTTGGTAATACGGTTGGGTCCCGAAGCATATCCGGTATTCATAATGGCTACATTCCCATCTTTCATGGTGCTGTAGACATCGGCGAAATCGATATTGATATATCCTTCGATGGTGATAATTTCGGCAATGGCCTTCGCTGCATTGGTCAATACATCATCCGCTTTGGCAAATGCATTGGACAATTCAAGATCGGGGTATATTTGTTTCAGCTTTTCATTATTGATCACCAGAATGGCATCCACATGTTCGCTTAATGCGGCCACCCCTTCGAGTGCCTGACGTATTTTCATATTGCCTTCGAAAGCAAAGGGAATGGTCACAATACCGACTGTCAGAATGCCTAAGTCGTGAGCTGCTTTAGCAACAACGGGAGAAGCACCTGTACCGGTTCCTCCACCCATACCTGCAGTAATGAACACCATTTTAGTATTATCCTGTAACAGTTCCTTAATCTTTTCAATGGATTCCTCGGCAGCCTGACGGGCTACTTCGGGTTTACCGCCGGCACCTAATCCTTCGGTGGTATCGACTCCTAATTGGATTTTAGTAGGTACCGGTGATTTTACCAGTGCCTGATTGTCGGTATTACATACCACAAAGGACACATCGGTAATTCCCTGACGATACATATGATTTACGGCATTACCACCTCCACCACCTACACCAATAACTTTTATAATCGAACTGTCAATAAGTGGCAATTCTAAGGGCAAACTATCTTCTAAGTATCCCATATATATTTTTATATTTACAATTTTAAGATTTACTATTTACTATTTACTTAGAGCACTCTTTCCTACTCTTTTCTTCCTCCCCTTTAGGGGCCGGGGGTTCTTCTTATCCAAGCTTGTTATCATCATTGAAAAAATTAAAAAACCCTTCGGTAATCTTTTCACCAAACCTTCGTTTAAGGAGTTTCGGTTTCTTTTCGGGTTCTTTCACCTTTTCTTCAAGAGGATGGTCCCTGCGGAATTCGTGTGTCAATAAGATAGTACCAACCAACTGTGCATAGGTAACATCTTTAAAACGTTCATTGGTATCCTCTGTAAGCCATTCGGAATGATCACCGAAACGTGCATAGATACCGGTCTTTTCAGCAATAAAATCAACAACATTCCTGAGTTTTGAGCCACCGCCTGTAATTACGATTCCTGCTTCGAGGTCGAATGACAGATTGGTGATAATATCAAAAACAGGTTGCAGTATTTCTTCGAGCCTTGCTTCAATGATATTAGCAAGAAATTTGGTGGATATTTTTACGGGAGGGTTACCTTCTTCAACTGAAGCGATCTGTATGTACATGGGTTCATCGACCATGGATTCCAACGCAGTTCCTTTGAGGCATTTCAGACGCTCTGCATTTGCCTCGGTAATTCCAAGTTCCTGTATGTCTTTGGTTATATTTTTTGCTCCCAGCGGAATGACGAGCAGATTTTGAAGTATGCCATCGTGGTAGACAGCCAATGTAGTGGTAGTAGCACCGAAGTTGATTAAAGCACATCCCACTTCGCGTTCCATTTCTTCAAAAACTACGGTAGATAATGCTTCAGCACCCAGAGGACTATATTCCAGCACAATGCCTGTTCGGTCGAAACAACGTTCGAGTTCTGTACGGATAATTGAGTTTCCAAATACCACCTGATAATTGGCAGTAATCTGATTGGCTTTATGACCCACCGGTTCGTCCATTCGTTTCCCATCAAGCAGATAGGACACAGGAATAACTTCGAAAATGGTCACATCAGGTTGTTGTGATTTATGTTCGCATTCCTCCAGCATTTCTGACAACAGATTGTCGGTAACCACATTGGGTTTACTTACAAAACGGCTGACAGAAACAGAGATCTGTTTCATGCTTTTTGCCCCGATACTCACCGAGACATGCGTGATATCGGATATTTTTGCACTGTTTTTAAGTAGCTTAAGCAATTCGCTCACTTTAAAAGATGCTCCCGAAGGCTTTTCAACTATTCCCCACCGGACATCATCCGATGCTTTCGATTCTTCCGAATAGATCTTTAGGGCACCACTTTCAAGCACCTCAGCTGCCATTACCGAAATTCGGGTACTCCCGAAATCTATTGCTACTATTTTATTTGAAATCATAATTTACTTGCAATAATACTGTCCTTTTTATCTTCAAGCACGACTTTAGGC
>Ga0302285_10000712_pt1 | contig 18199 bp, 9 predicted proteins | sample III_Fen_E2_2_FD_200455 | JGI IMG/M metagenome (GOLD analysis project Ga0302285, IMG submission 200455) | Peat permafrost microbial communities from Stordalen Mire near Abisko, Sweden - III_Fen_E2_2 | ecosystem: Environmental > Terrestrial > Soil > Wetlands > Permafrost | place: Sweden: Abisko... | reverse complement strand
TTTTTGTGTTGCAAACATATCTACATTTTTTAGTGCACTTGACTAGAAATATTTTCCTCTTTGAATATCTTAATTTTGTACAAATAATTCCATAAAAAAGGCAACAATACTTTATCCAACTATGCTACCAATTTTAAAATAAAATACAAATTTAATGCAATTCTTTAATTTTGATTGCCAATCCAATTGTTCTTGATCTTGTCTGTGTGGTTAAGAAGGAAAATTCATTAAGGGATTTTATGAATTATGCAAGAAACTTTAATCTTCAAAAGTGTAAAAATCTTTTAAAAGCAAACATTTCCGCTTTTTTTTGATTCAAGCTCAGGGATCTCCCAAAATAATTAGCCCTTATATGTGGTGACTGAGAGTAGCATATTTATCATCTTCTCCTAATCTCTGAAGAGAAAAAAAACTTCAGTAAAAAAAAATAAAGGTTTCTCCTACTGTCCGGCTCCATGGATCTGACAATAGATGAGAAATTAGATGACAGCAAGCAACATTAGAACCCTTCTTCTTAGTTGGAACTATCTGTCACAACATTTGAGGAGTAAGCCTCTGAAATCGGTTTAGAGTAGAATCTCTTGAATAACGATTAGGAAAAATAAAATAACAATATCAAACATAATGTAATATCCTTTGACACAAACACAAAGCAATTGAAACAATAGTAACAACAACAACAACAACAACATCACGAGGACATCTAGGTCACCGATCAAAATACTAAGATTAATTCTTCTTCAAACTCAGATACAAATTCTGGCATTCTTGTAGAACCCAAAAACAACACCAATGAGCATCCTCGAATGACATTTTAACAAATCCGCAAAGTCATTTATGAGATCTACAAACCTGATGGCAGTGTAAACGATAAATCAAAGGAAAAGATGTATCGCAATCTGTTCAGTTATGGACGAGAGAGCTAGTTGAATTGGAAGAACGAACCACTTGAAGAAATAACCAAGGAACTACGCATAGCAACATTAACTTGGAATCTTTAAGGTACTTGTCCAAGCAATGAATTTGTAAAACTCAGCCAGTTTATTAAGCAGTCGTTACATCACATCGTCGCAATTTCCACTTAGGAGTGTGAGAGATCAATCGCAGCTTCATTATTCAACTCTTCCAAAACTAAATGGGAAAATACAATTTTAAGATATATGGGCAGTGAATATCTAAAGGTTGCATCTACAAAAATGAACGCACTTCATATTATTGTCCTATGTCATAAGAGTATCTGGCACATGATATCTTAAGTAGAAACCTCCTCGAAGGCAACTGGGTTATGCAACAAAATAGGCAATAAAGGTGGCATCGCAGTGAGCTTAACAATGTAAAAAAGATCTTATTTATTCGTGAATGTGCATCTTTCGAGTGGATAAGAAAAGAAAGACCGACGGAATCAAGATCTTGAAAATATCGAGCGGAATCTATGTGTTGGTCATAATCCAAACTTATCGAGGAACGTATCTGACAGATTTGATTTCGTTTTTTTCATGGGTGACTTTAACTACAGAGTGAACGTAGAATTCCCGTAGATCACAATCGATGAAAATGACTATATTTAACTACTTTTACACGATTAGCTGCTACAGGAGAAGGAATTAATAGGAACTGACTTCAATGAAGGAATGATATATTTCCCACCTAGTTATAAACTAGAACCTAAGAAGAATAAGTTCTACTCAGGAAAGAAAAAAAGACAACCAGCATGGACAGATAGAATACTGTTTAAAGCAAATACTCCTTATTCGCAACTGTCTCTGAAAGCTTATGATTGTTGTACTTCGATTTTCGGATCTGATCATAGACCTGTTTATGCTTAATTCCAAATTACTTAGAATAATAATAACAATAACAAATGATCTGACTGCGGCAACAGAGATGATTCCTTCTTATCTTGAAACTATTACAAAAATTGATTTATTAAAATTGGAATTGCAGCAAAAAGAATAATTAAAACAAATTCTTTTTGTGATTTTCCCTCTTTTAGCTTTTAACTTCGAATAATTATCTAAAAATACTATTGATTTTTGTTTTGTTTGGGTAAAAGTTCAATGCAAAAAGAAAGACACTTTATTGTTTGTCAGGTCATGAGATAGACATATTAGATGGAGAAATGCGTGAATGTTCTCCACCAAAATTATATTTATTCTTTCTGCAAAAAGAGACAAATATTTTCTTTTGAAGGAGATCTAATTCATAGATTTTTGATTGAATTACCTAAAGAATAAAAAAAACAAAAATTACAATCAATTTCTCTAATAAAAGCAGCAAACAGAAAAGAATAATATTCTCTTGATAGATGTCGAAGAAAACCTGCTACTATGAACTTCTAGGAGTCGAGCGTAAGGCTACTGATGAGGAAATCAAGAAAGTAAATAAGAAAAAGAAACATAGAGTTCATTTTTATTGATTGATTTTCAGCGAGTTTAGCTAATTTCTTTTGTTTGAATTTTTTCATTTTGGCTTTTGAAATGAATAGGCTTACAAGAAAATGGCTTTGAAGTATCATCCTGATAAAAATAGAGAAACAGACACGAAATAGCTATTTTAAAGTATTTTCACTTTTCTTTTGAAGTTGCAAACAGTTCTTCAAAAGATTAATGTTCAAAATTTATTTTTTCTCAGATCTTATTGAGGCATATGAAGTTCTTAGCGATCCAAATGAAAGAGCATGGTATGATTCTCACAGAGAGTAGATTCTGCGTGGTACAGACAAAGAAGATATGTCGAAAGAAGATTTAGAGCAAGCTAGTTATGGATTTAATATTTGGCCATATTTCAACAATTCCTGCTACAAAACTTTCGATGAAAAATAAGAAAAGAACTTCTATTCAGTGTACAACGAAGCGTTCGAGAAAATCAAATTTGAAGAGCTCAATGCTTATAAGTTCCATAAGGATGACAGCGATGACGAAGAAGAGTTGCAACCATATTAAACTCCTCCAGGTAAAAAAAAAATCTATTAGATTGCTTCTTTTTATGTATTTTTTTGTTTGTTTTCAAGATTTCGGACATGCAAATACTCCTATCGAAAGTGTAAAGGAGTTTTATCGCTGGTGGACAAGTTTTTCTTCTTACAAGCAGTTCACTTGGGTGGATACTTACAACACAACTGAGGCTCCTAATCGATGGGTGAAGAGACAAATGGAAAAAGAAAATAAAAAAGAAAGATTGAATGAGAAAAAAACATATGTAAAGACGATCAAGGAACTAGTGGAGTGCTGCAAAAGAAGAGATCCTAGATGGAAGGAAGTGCAAGAAGCTCTAAGGGAATAAGAAGAAAAGAAAAAAGAATAGTTGTTAATCAAGAAAAGTGAAGATGCTAAGAAAAAGCAAGAGATGAAAATTAAAGCAAGAGAAGAAGAAGAGCGAAGATGGGCTGAATTAGATGCTGAAAGAGGAAAAAAATCAGATGATGATGGTGTATTGCCTGATGAGGAGTAGTATATTGATGAATTTTATTGCGAAATATGCAGCAAAGCATTCAAAAGTGAAGCCTAACTTTTGAATCACAATAATTCAAAGGGACATAAAAAGAAACTAAAAGATCTATTAGATGAAGTAGGGACAGCTGAAGAAAGGAAGGGAATGTTTGAAAAGAGTGAACTCGAGAAAATAACTAACCATCTTAAGCCTACAGAAGCACCTTCGTCTATTAACAAAAAGAAGAAGAAATCTAAAAAAAATCAAACGTTTTCCAAAGCACAAAGAGAATCAGATGATGACAGTGAAGATGAGAACAATGAAGGTGATAATAATAACTCAAGTGAATCGGAGGAATAATAGAAGAAGAAAGCTACTTCAACCAAGAAAGGAGGAGCAAAGGTTTAAGAAGAATCTAAAAAAGCTACAAAGAAACCAACCAAATCAGGAAAAGTTGAAAAGAATGATGATAATGATAATGAAGGAGAGGATAATGGCGAGGATGAAGATGATGATGACACAAGCAGTTTAGGTCCATCGAAGAGTTAATTGAAAAAGGAAAAAAAGCGTAAAGAAAAAGATTTAGACAAAAAGAAAGAAATGGAAATTGGTGTTGAAAAAAAGAGAGAAGAAAATAAGATTAGAAGATAGCAAGAATCAGAGGAGTTGAATGCTAAGGAAGCAGTTAAAAATAGTAAAAAAGAAGAAATCAAAAAGAGACCTAAGGGTTCGAGAAAGAAAGATGATGAAGAAGAAGAAGAACCAGAGGAAATTATAACAGAAAAGACTAAAAAAGTTGAGCAGCCTGTTATTGCTAAACCTGCTCCGATTAAGTTGGTTATTGAAAGAGAAGAAGATGAAGATGACGATGATGATTGGGAGGAGGCTAAGTTTGCAACTAAAAAATAAGAAAATAAACATAATGAATAGATGATTCTAAAGAAAAAATAAGAAGAAAAAGAGGCAAAACTTAAAAAATAAGGTAATGGCTAGAAAAGAGGAAAGAAATAAGAAGAGGATGAAGAAGAGGAAGAGGAAGAAGAATCTGATGTTGATGATGACCTAGCAAGATTTGCTTAGAATATCAAGAAACCTGCATTAAATGAAGACGAGGAAATACCAAAGAATAAAAAAAGTAAAAATAAAGAAAAAAATGTGATTTCACACGATTAATTAGACGATAAAACATACAACAAACTTATCAAGAACGCTAAACCTGAAGTTATCTAGTAGAAAAAGCCAGAAAAGGACGAATAGGAAGCAGAAACCGGAAAAGCTAAGTAAAAGAAAGAAAAACGTAAAGAAAAAGAAGCTAATGAGAAATTACTTGGAGAGTTCAAATGTAACCAATGTGCATTAAGGTTCTAAGCTAAAAATAAGCTATTTGCTCATCTCAAAGAAACTGGGCATGCTCAAGCTGTTTGAGAGAGAGAGAGAGATAATTTATGAATTTTAACTATTTTTTCTTTCTTTTTCTCTCATTCTTCAAAAAGACTAGCAAAATAAAAATGTTACATTTCTTTATTATTTCATTTGTTCTTTGCTTTTCTATCAAACTAAAACATATGGTGCCTTTTGGGAAATAATTAATAAAAAATATTACAAAAAGAATGAACAAATGCTTTTTTACTATTAAGAAACCTGAGAATAATTTCATTTTACTCTAAGTAAATTGTAAAATTTTGAGAAACAGCAAGTTTAAATGCAATACACATGCAAACACACACACACACATCAATGGAAAATTAGTTATTCTTGAATTTCTTGCTTGAGTGCAGAAAGAAGGACAAACTCTGGATCTGCGTATGTCACTCCCTTGACAGCTTTGCTCTTTAGTTTCTTGAAGCTGTCTTTGTCAATTAGTTGAACAAGGTTTTTTGATTTACCAGCCGTGTTTTTCTATGAGCCAATTTTTCCATTACCACTCTCGATGATAGCAGTGAGGTCCTCATTATGGGCAGTCTCTTATGGAAGCTCAGGTAAAATGAAGGAATACCCCGAAAACAAAGAATTTGGTTTCCTTGAATCAGTTGACAATTGAATTTCGTCAAGATTAAATCCATCGAATTTCTTGGAATCTTCTTCTGAAACTTCGATAAAGTATTCTTCGAAGTTAGAGATAAGTTCTTTATCATCTATGCAGTCAAGCACCCAATTCTTGCTAAGGATCACTGCGCCTTTGTTTAATCCGACTAATAATTTAACTCTACGTTTGAACTCTTCCATAATGACTACGCCGAAATTGTCATTGATATCGCGAGTGAATGTAACTCCAAGTTTTTCCATGATGTCTTTTTGTTTTGGAGTTAACTCGCAGTTTGAGAGGATCACTTTCAAACCCTCTTTTTTAAGACTGACTCTCTTACCAGACTATTTAGTAGTTCCTTCAGACTTCTTTTCCTTGTTCTGTTAATTTTTACTAGACTTAACAGCAGGTTTATTCGATCTAGTTGACTTATGTTTTGGACTTTCTTCTTCTATTTCCTCTTCTTCTTCCTCTTCCTCTTCACTCTCCTCAACTTAACTTTGTTCGATTACTTGTTTTTTCTTATTTTTAGTAGCCTTTTCACTAGATTTCGTTGCATTACTTTACTTTCCCTTAGATTTTCCTTGAGGATTAGTTTTCTTCTTCTAAACTTCTTCTTCTTCAACTTCAACTTCTTCTACCTCTTTCTCTTCACTTTCCTATTATTTTTTCTATTTTTTCTTTGGTTCCACTTCCTCTTCTGTTTTTTTAGGGTTCCATAACGATCCTTTAGTCTTCCCATTCTCAGCTTATCCTTTCTTATCCACATGTGGTTCAAATGAGAATGCAAGTGTTCTCTCCACATAAAAATGCTTACTGAGATCCAACGAATAGCACTGATAAGCACTCAACTCTTTCATCTTTCCATTCGGCATTTTTATCTGCAATCCATCAACCTAAGGGATCAAAGTTATCTCTCCACTTTTCGAAATAAGCAATTCAAAATGTTTTGGCTACATCAATTTCAACGAAACCTAGCAGTTACATTTGCTATCACTACCAACAACATTCTTACCCGTTACGAGAGGAACAACAACCTTTTAACTGGCCTTAGATCCTCCCACAGCTACTAAATCTATGGATCTCATATTAGGATATTTTGTGATATTTTTTCCCTTTTTATTTTTTTGATTAATATTTTTACAAGCAACTTCAAATTTATTTAACTGCCCGCGGGAGTTAGTCCAAGAGAGAAAGGGAACAATAAATATCCTTAGAACAGGGCTGAATTTATTAATAATAGGGCTTCTCACAATAATTCATAAATATCCTTAATTTATTTTATCTAGTAAATTAAATTGGGAGTATTTTTTTCTATTGCAATAAGAGAAAATGATAATTACAGGATTTGCTTGTTGGTTTTTACCCACTATTTAAGTGCCTAATCAACATAAATAAGGGAGATAGATTATTCATTTTTGTATCCATTCTTTTTTGTTAATTCGAACATCTATTTATCTCTATTTGTTTTTTTGAAGGTTTCTGAATCTTTTTCTAGTCAAATCAAAAGGAAAGCTAAATAGACACTGATATATTAAGAAATCTAAGCTAAAATTCAACAACAATAGAATGAGTGAATTCATTCTCAATTCTTCTGAAGCTGGACGAACGTATCTCATTCATAAACCGAAAAGCTAGATTATCGATAGATTCACTGATTTTCTCAGCTTCTTAAATAACGATGAACCTTCTTGGGTTTACAATGAAAACATGCTGTTTCCATCAGTAAGTGTTGCATTTCAAGCTGCAAGAGCATAAGATCTAGCTACAAAAGAAAAAATATAGCAAGTTGATTCTCCTGAAGAATTAGTTGAGATTGCACTAACCATTGAAGATCCTCCTGATTGGGAGAATAAACGATTGAAAGTCATGGAAATTCTGATCAGGGATAAATTCCTCAGATCGATGGAACTCCGCGAAAGACTTCGACTCACTGAAGACAAGTAGATTTTGTGTTGAAATAAACTGTTTTAGATAATAATATTATTTGTCTTGATAGATAGATCGTCTAGCGTTATGAAGAAGAGTCTGCGAGTAATTTATTTTGGGGTTATGTTGGCTCGAAGGGGTAGAATTGGATCGGACGATTGCTGGAGGCTGTAAGGAAGGATATTTCAGACAAAAGTGATATGAAAAAATGACTGCTAGTTAAATTCCCATTAGAGAACGATGCAATACTTTTACCGACAATTTCACTGAATATTATCAAAGATGGATAAGCTATTGAGAAAATAGAACTTCGTGGAAGGAATCATTACTACATGGGATAGTATAAAACCAACAGTGTACTTCTAGCTCATCCAAGTATCTCTCGTTTGCATGCTTGTTTAGTTTGCGAGGACAATCAGAAAGTTCGGCTAATCGATTTGGAGTCGAAATCAGGGTCATTTGTGAATGGTGAGATTATTGAGAAACTCTAAGATCGAGAGATCAAAACAGGTGATATTTTAACCTTTGCATTGTCTACTAGATAATATGAAATTGTCGTGGATTACCGCTAAGTTGATATTGAATTACAAAAGCGTTATGCTGCTCGCCAAGCTTAAGTAAGATAGCTGTAGAAATTGAATCAACCAAGTATTTCAGTAGAGGAGTTGAAGAGAATTATGGGATTTAGTCTTGATGATACACTATTCGTGAGTGGCTTACCCGAAAGTGCAAGCATACTCGCAGTTAAAACTTTGTTTGAGGAACTTGCAAAAGTCAAATCAGTCAAAATTCCAATTGACAAAAAAACAGGAAGAGCTAAAGGGTTCGCGTATGTAGTCTTTGAAACACCTGAGGAGTTCAGAAAAGCGCACTTAAAGTCAATGAATATCAAGCTCGGAGAGAAAAAACTAAATGTGAAAATTGCTGATAAAGAGAAATCACAAATGCTCATGGAAATATGCAATATCGAAAAAGAGAAAAAAGAATACAAGAAAGATTTCTTAGGGAAATCAAGGGGACAAATGAAGATTGATAGAGAGGATAGAGGGAATGAGAGATAGAGAAGTAGAAGTAGAGAAGATAAAAGGAGAGGAAGTAAAGATAGGAGAAGAAGTTATGATAGAGAATAAAAAAGGAAGAGAAGTGAAGATAGAGATCAACGAAGAAAAAAGAGTGAAGATAGAGATCAGCGAAGGAACAGAAATGAAGATAAAAATTCAAGAATAAAAAGGAATGAAGACAGAGAACCAAGAAGGAAGATAAGTGAAAATAGGGAGCAAAGAAGGAAGATAAGTTCAGATAGAGATAATCGTGAATCTAAGAAAGATAAATAATTTGAAAAAGAAATAGAACAAGACAGGGATCGTGATAGAAAAAACAATTATAAGCAAGAAAACAAATAGCAAAACTAACGAAAAAGAAACTCTGTCTCTTCTTCCTCGTCAAGATCTGCAAGCTCCAACTCCAACTCCTCCTCGTCCTCTTTGTCGGCTTCTAAATGAAAAAAAAAAAGAACAACCAAGACTAGAAACTATTTATTTTGTAATGAACATATTTTAAATTTCAGGGAGATACTTGAAAGATCGAAAGTACTTAAAACCCCCACCATCTACTGACTCTTTGTCAAAATATACCTCCCTCTTATTTTAGTTTTTGTGATTCTGCACACAATGATGGCAATAAGATAGAGCATTAAAAAAAGAGCAAATCCTAATAAAATAAACACATAATTCAACATAAATAAATCAAAGCAAAACTTATGGCTACTATTAATTTTAAATTTTAGATATCCTTTCTTTAACTGCTGAGACAGCTCCTTCTAGATTCTTCAACAAAGCACTCAGCTATTCTAAAGATTGATTCTCCAAGTCACTTGCATCATCGAATTAAATCTAATCAAAATGAATGAATTATTCAAATACATTTTTTGGTGGTTGTTAATTGCTTGTAAAGCAAAAAGATTTAATTGTTTGTTACTAATTTATTTATCGCATTGGCTTCTGCTTTAGATTGTTTCTTGAGCTTCACCAGCAAATCTTATCTAATTATTACAAAAAAACAGAGTTTTTTACATCGAACCTTTTTTAAATACTTTTTTAACAGTCTTCTTCCCCCTCCTTTTTACTTGATCTCTTGTATGCTCATTTTGGTTAATGAAGCTGTTCTTTTAATGTACGCTTGCTTGTCATAGAAATACAACTCTGAAAAGTTTGTTTTGACAATTGAAAGCTCAATGATGTAAGCTATTCCTTCGAATCCAGAGATCATAGGTTTATTTAGAACTTCTATGAATTCGATTCTGATTTCACCAACAACTAACCTCGGCTCGATTTACGATGTAACACTATCTATGTGCTAACAGAACCAATCTCGTTTCTTAGAATTCAAATAGATTCCATCAACCCAGCCATCATCGTGGATACCTATGTACCTTAACATAAAAAGTGAAGAACATTTTAAACACAAAAAATCAAGATAATCTAAGAATAATAAGAAATATTCATTTTCTAGTTGTGTTTTGTTGTTTACATTGTTCCTCCTCGATGGTTAAGGAATCCGCAGATATACGGTCCGTACTCTTACAGTCGAAGAGATGCATTCATGTCTTTTTGAATCTAGCAGAAGGAGAGTTTTTAGTAGTTCTTGAACTCAACAGTAGGGCACTCATGCAAACCGATATTCTGATGGTATTAGTATTTCTTAACCTTCGGTTTCTCTAAATTCTCCTTTAAGTAATCATCATTCGAACTGAGATCAGTGATTTTCGAGAATTACTTAGTTATATCTAACTACGCTGCAGCTTTCTCCTTGGGCTTCTATTCCTTGTTGTTGATGATGTTGTTCTGCTTTTCTCGTTTGTTATTTCTACCTTACTTCACTGGTTAAGCTAAACTAGTTGTTGAGTTAGCCGAGGATGCTGGCAATTATTGTTAAGCTGCTGCTAACTTCAATCCTGCAGCAATTTAGTCGAATATGGATAGCGATTGATTACCTAATTGTGTAGGTGTTACTGAATCCACCTGATTATTATTGTTATTGTTGATCGGATTATTGTTCAAAACTGGATTAGAATTATTAGCAGAAGATGGAATATTTCCAGGTGTAGGTGTTTCACCATGATCAAATGCCTTAGGGATTCCTAAAAAAGCACTTAAATCGACAGGAGCAGCTGATAATTATTGCTCTTAGTCGTTCGCTATCGCTGGTGGTGTCACACTCTTGATAATAATTTACTCTAAAATATTATTATCCTCTGGTTATTTCTTCATTTCTTCTTTGCTCTGTGGTAAAGACTACTAAGACTGCTATTCTTCGGGTGCTTGCTTTGAGGGAAAATTTAGTTATTTCTGTTATTACAAAGCTTCATTTTCGGAGATTTATTGTTGTGGCTATGTTTATTAGCCTTGAGCTGATTATTTTGGGAGAAGATTCCATTAAAAACTAGGATTCTGAATTGGCTGTGATATCTGCAATTCTGGAGTTAAAGCAAAAGGAGAATTTGCTACATTGCCTGTTGGGATTTAGCTACCATTTTATTGCGGAATTTATGTTTAAGAATTCTATGATTATTCCACATTTGAGCTCCCTTTTATGACTGATTCATACAATTTTTCAAGCTGTTTATAACTGGATTAAATATTATTAAAATCATCAAGAAGACTCTAGGTAAATTTCTCCTTTGGTGCAGCCCTAAATTTCAGAGCTCTTGGATCATTCAACCAATCGTTCTTTTCTTAAACTGAGTGATAATAAGGGCACATTTAGCCGTAAACACAAGGAATCGCAGCTGTACCACTTACGCCACTCGAAATCGAAGGACATTCTCTGGATTTGTAATTTTGTGGATGGTACAAATACTCTATGTAATTATTGCAATGCTTAGAATCTCTGATGTAAGTGTCCTTGACGTAGAGTCTTGAGTAGTTGATTTTGTTCTTCTCTTTGACAACCACCGGTCTTCTGCGGTCATTTTTGTCATGCCAACGAGTACACTGAAACTAATGATGGTCGTTGCTTCTGAAGTAATTCTCTTTGTCTGAAACAGAGGTGTCTTTGCACTCACCATGACATTCATCGGTTTTGTAGCGCTCCCAGACAAACAATGAAGACATATTTTGTCTCTATAAATCCTACAACAAAAATAGAATATTTTTTGTTCTCAAGAATCACCTAGTATTCAGTTTGTTTTCGTTATTATTGTTATTATTTTTGTGTTTGATTTCGTATGATTTCCAAGAAATACTAAGGAGAGAAACAAACAAAAAGGAGGGGGGATAGATCTTAAGAATAATAAAAAATTTCTGCCTACCAAATTCCTAAGTAAGTTACCAGATTTATTTCTAGACAACTTTGATTTTTATAATTAAGCTCTCTTTCACGTTATTAAGAGATTATCGAAGTTCCTAATCATTTTATTGAATAATGTGTGTGTGTGTTTTGAAATATTCAAAGAACATATGCTAATTCTTTAGGAATTCATATAATATTTAAAAATCCCCTTCCCTCAATTAATTCGTTTCTTTTTTAGTTTTCTTGATATTATTTAAAAACTAAGAACAATTTGATAAATATATCCATATCTCTTGATCATGAAGATAATTACCCCCCTAAAATCATCATAAATCTTAACTTCTTTAGATTATTGAGGCAAATAACTTTTCAATTTAGTCCACTTTTCCATATAAAAAATAAGAGTTTTCTCTAAATAAAAACTTTAGGAAAAGCAAAATTGTCTTGACTTGTGTTCCGCATAATACAATTACTACAAAATATCGTTCTGGTTTTAATAATCAAAATCTATTGTACTATTAGATCAGAACTCATGAAAAATCTAGAATTATCAATGAAAATACTTATTTCGTCTTCAAATAGATATTTATCAACTAATTTAAATAGAAAGGATTAATTCTTTTGAAGAATGCTGCAGAAAATTTGAATTTTCCCCTCAAATTAAATCAAAAAACAAAATTACAAATAATTAATTATACTTATCGCTAAACGCTTCAGACTCTGTAGGTTCCTTCCCAATGATGAAGAAGATACCGATGATTAAGATAACTCTACTCGTGTTGTCTCTGTGCTTTATATTCCTGCACCCAATATATGCAACTACATTAAATCCTTGTTCAGGAAAGACCCTTAGTTGCGCAAACTAGTATAACCTATGTACCACCTGTGATACAGGAACTGTTATCTGCTTGGGAACATCCCTTGTTCTATCATGTTCTTCATGTGCAAGTGGATTCTTTCAAGCTATCCAAGCTAGCTCTGGATTACTGTATTGCTCATCGACTCAAGGATGTGTAAATGTAAGCCCAATTACAGGTGTATGCCTCCAATGTGCAAATGGCTTCTATGCTAGTTATGAAGATACAGGATCGGGGGTTTACTAAAACACATGCACAAAAACTGCTGTCGACTTAATTCCCTTGCTTACAACCTTCGACACCATTCCTGTAGCTACCTTATCCTTAGCAGATCAACTGCCATTCCGCTCTGAAATCGTCTACAGATACGCCGTTGAAAAAATAGGAGGAGCTTACTTTGTGAACGAAATCAGATAAACTACATAATATGCTAGAGACTCCTTGGAATGTGGAGGTGCAGACCATGCATCGACAGCATTTGAGAAATGCTCATGTGTCTCAAGTGGAATTTACTATGGAGCTAGATGCAACAGCTAAAAGTCTAATCTTTCTTCTATTAACACTTCAATATAGACTGTCTTAAAAGGATTGGCCAATATTCTCACCAATAAAGACACTGGAACACCAGACTACGAGAAGACCCTCAATACATTCCTTGTCCTTGCCGAGTAAGCAGATGGATTTGACCAGACAACACTTGCATAATTCAACACTGTCTTGGCTTCTTTTGATTTTTTGGTACTTAACTATTAAACTGTCCTGCAAGCCACACCAACCTCAGGTAAACAAGAGAGAGAGAGAGATTTTGAGCTTATTTCTTTTTTGTAAAAAACTGTATTTCTCCTCAAATTACTTGATTTTATTAAAAGCAAATGTTACATTGATTTTATTGATATTTTTCCCCTTTCTCAGCTGGAAGCAATTTAAAGTACACTATATTCGGCTAGTACATCGGTGTAGTATCAGTTCTTAGCTAGTAGCTATCCCAATCCTCAGATACAACTATCCTCACAGCATTAGCTTCTTCGTCCATTGAACTACCAAATGTTAAACTTTAAGCTGCTCTAGACATCTATTACCCCTAATCAATTACCGCCACACTTCAATCTCTAACTACTACTACCCTGAGCACAATCTATGGAACAAAAACAGATTTATACTTCTAATACCTAAAAAATGGAGACGCTAAATCCTTCTAAGAGTACCTCATGATCGCCCATAAACCAAGTGCAATTAATTTCATGAATATTGACACAATATCCTCTGCAAACTGTTTAAAGATAGCTATCGACACTCCAAGCTTCTTTATTTCAAGCAAAGCGTACAGCGCATTTAATACCTAAGCAGCAGGATACGATATCTTCTTCTATGTCAATATCTTTGCATTTAACCGGTAAGCAATTTTTATTTTTACCCTACCAACAATTCCAAATAACTTTTTATTAAAAAATATTAGGTACGCATATATCGACACTAGCATCAATTCAATGGTGATATAACTCAGTGTATTCTACAGCACTGTAACAGATAAAACATTGATGGCTTATTCAAAATTCTCCAGTTTCACGGTTACATTGCAGCAAGACTACTTAGCTGTTTTAATTCCAAAATATAAATCCTAGCAGTACAGTCTCAAAGAATATGCAACCCCAACATGTAAGATCCTAAACGAAAGCACTTCCAAGTGGGATAGCTCAGAAGATCTAGGTGTCTACAATGATAAAACCATCGATTGCCTTACCCATGTGATTTGCTTCTACGATCTCTAAAAAGCATTGGTTACAGGCAGGTAATTCGCTTATCAAATGGATATTCTAGATAATTCACCCAGCTCTGATTTCTTTATCACAGCTTAATATGACTACTGGAAGTTCTCAGGGTTTATCATCCCTATGTGTTTGATCTCGCTGTTTGTTTTGTTAGTGCTAGTCTTTCTGTTTGTCCCTGGACTCAGTTCAAGTTAAATCCCAAAAAGAAGAATGCAAATCAACGAAGTTATGAATAATAATGTTCTTCCACCACCAAGAGAAAGGAATTACGAGCTAGCTGACAATCAATTGACAGATCCAAGGTAAGATACTGAAGGAGGATTTGGAGTTACTTCAGATAGAAGGTAAAGTATAATAGAATCAAGTTCTTAGTAGATTTCTGAAGTGGTAACTGAGCAAGTCGAGATGAATCCATTTATGTCCTTGCATTTCTACAGTATCTACCATACGTAAGAAAAGAACTATTAAATCTAAAAGATCAGTATTCTCATCATGAACTGGATGTTCATTTCATGCTTCCTTGCGATAATGTACAAGATCATCCCAGCTGCAGTAAGAATCTTGATTTTTACAATCAAACTTTGTATTTTCAGTTCTACTGGAAAATGAAGAATTATATTTGATACTTGCTTTAAAAAATTTACATTATTTTTTATCTTTTTTTCCTCTAATAACAGTACAATACATTGGTCTCTTCTGATGTTACGCTTTGTATAATTTACACACTTATTGCTAGTTGGATAGCGAATTACATATGGGGATTTTTCGCTGTCAAGCTCAGAAGAACAGTAGGAGGATCAGCTACGTAACAAATTGCAATTCCAATAAAAAAACTTCTAGTTTTTTTCTTTATTTTTCCTTGATAATATTCCTATTTAATTTGTTTTGTTTTTTTCTAGGGTTTTCCCTTTGTACTATGTGGTGTTCATATTCCTCTATGCGTTTTTGTTCTTCATCGAAATCTAAGCAGCTGATAAGTTTGACGAGTCATCAATCTAAAAATGGCATGTAGCAAGCTTCTTCTTGTGCATAGTGATAGACTATATCTTCATCGATGTGTTTTTGGTGTTCTTATTTGAATACTTGGCCTCCAACGCGAAAGATTTTTTCTACAAACTTGGATTCTTCCTTAGAATTAGAGGGTTCTATCAACATTGAGACTTGCAAATAAGAAGGAGATGAAAAACCAGAAATGAAGTATCTTAGAAGCTATACAAAATTAAGAATTGTTTTGAAGTAATATTTGCATATTTGTGTAATGCTGTTTCCCATTGCATTTTGATTGCTTTAACAAAATTATTATTAAATGAATTTTGAAGGGCTAAACCTCTTCAGGAAAGTGTAAAAAGATGAAGATAAAATATTACAAAATGGATCAATAGTAATTAAATTGATTGATAAATAGGTGTAGTAAAATATTGAACTAAAAAAAAGGGAAAAAGATTAGATTATTGCTGGCGGAAAGAACTTGGAGTATTATTATTATCAAAAATAATTAATTTTGTTGTTTCGTGGCTCAAAACAAACTCTTTAATATTTTGAAGTTACATCAACAAGACCTCAACAGATTCTCTGCAGCTATTTTCAACTTGCTTTTTAGAATCGGCATGGACTAGAACACCTACGTAAAAGAACTACAGTAAACTCAAGACAAGGAGTATTAACAAAAGCTTTAAAGCCCTGAGTATCGTCATGTTATGAAACATGTTGATGGCAAGAAAAAATACTATTATCAACTCTAACCAGGTAGTAGCTTCATAAGTAAAATGAGTCCTGCAAACGCATAAAATCAAGTCACTCTTGTCATGAAAACGGGTTCAACATACACAGGTGAGATCAATTCTTCAAATGAGCGACACGGCTATGGAGTATATCAAGGTACTAAATCAAAAATTGTCGAAAAAGTTTTTAGTAGGAAATATCAACAAAAAAAAGCATTCTTTTTTATGAATAAATTAGTGTATCAATTAATAACTCAGCTTCTTTTTTGAGATCTTTTTATGAAATTGTGCTTTTAAGTATCCTTTTTTGTATTTGTGAAACAGTGATTTATGGTGGATACTATGAAGGCCAATGGAAAAATGGATTTAAAGATGGAAACGGAGCATTTTATTATCGCGGAGGTATTATCCATTATAAAGGGCAATGGTAATGTGGAGAGCCTCATGGTAAATATTATTAACTGTGAAAGAAAAAAAAGAAAAAATCCCCGTTTTGTTATGTTTGTAAATGGTTTATTCTTTTTAACTCGAATAAAGGTATTGGGTAGGTGTATAATAGTGAAGGTAAATTGAAGTTTGAAGGGAAGTTCAAGAATGGAAAGTCAGCAGAGAATATTAATTGGCTTGATTACAAATCCAAGCCATGAAACAACTTTTAGAAACCTTGAGAGAATGGTTTTGCCCATGACAAAATAAAGATTAAATTAGATATTAAACCATTTTTTTTTGTTTACTACTACTACTACTCCTATTTATCGCAAGAATTGTTTAAGCTTCTGAAAAGTGAGATCAACTCTTTAGTAGAAGAAAAAAGTCCCTATGAAGAGTAATTTGCATGCACATAAGAAGCCAATTCGTATCATGAACCTTAAATGAATCTATTCTATGATCGCTTTTATTCATTAAATTATCTGAATTATTTGTATTTTTTATGATTTCTTCGCAGTTTTACTTAATATTTTTATCAAGCAAAAAGCAATCCCCATTCAAAACAATCTAAAAACAAATTAATTATTTTTTTAATTATGCATTTCCTTTTCTATTTGATTGGGGAGGGGATGAGGAGGGATTCATAAGAAAATGAAAGGGAAATCAAAGTCAAAAAGGAAAAAAATAAATAAAGATAATCTAAAAAAATAATCATTCAATATTGAACATTAATCTTCCCCTTCAAAATATTCCTTTTTCTTTGTTGTTTGATTAATACATCCCTTCCTCTTCCTTGAGAGAAAACTATGAAAAAAAGTAATTATTTAATTAAATAAAATAAAATAAAAATAAAAGTCCAATCTACAAGGCAAGCGCCAAAAAAAGGGAACAGCAGTGTTGCCCATGTAAAATTGCTCCGCTGGTTATGGAATTGCTAATTTTTTATCGAGAATCAGTTCGGTTCTTTGTCAAAATCAGCATATTTACTCCCGAAACATTTTACCAATCCGATTGCAAAGCCATTCCAGCTGTCGATTCTATCATGCTCACTTGCTCAAAATGTTGAGAAGAATAAACTCGATTAAATTCAGAGTTAATAACCTCCTCTAATAGACGAGGATAATAACAACTACTACAACTTTAATAACGAAAACACTATTCTAATAACTATCGCCCCGATCTCGTTTTCAAAATAAACGATTTTCAACAATCATACTAAAATTGTAAATGAGTTAAATGTCTCGTTTTACGAGAAATGGAAGAAGTTGAAGAGCTTTTAGTAATATATTCGAGAAAATGCTTGTCCCTGTTGTTGTTGCTGCTGCTTTTTATGATAATCGAGAAATATGCAAAGAAAGAGGAAAGAAAACAATTAGATTATAAACTTATAAATAAATTCAAATATAACAAAAATATTATTATGGATATATATCCAAGAAAAGATTAAAAATATGAATATTTCTATGAAAAAAATTAAATAATAAAAAAAAAAAATTAAAATAAATAATCTTCTTATTTTCATACAAAATGAAGGAAATTCAAAAAAAATAAAAATTTTGTCATTAATAGTAGAAATTTTGCCAACGGATGTTCGGTTGGGAAGGAAAAAGCATTCATATTAAAGGGAAAGGATTTCAAATTAATTTGGACACTAAAGGTCTTTTTGAATTGTGATTCCCCATATAAGATTGAAATTACTAAGCCTCCCCATAGATCAACCATACATCAGATTCAAAAATTGTCTTGGGG
>Ga0302285_10000710_pt1 | contig 18212 bp, 12 predicted proteins | sample III_Fen_E2_2_FD_200455 | JGI IMG/M metagenome (GOLD analysis project Ga0302285, IMG submission 200455) | Peat permafrost microbial communities from Stordalen Mire near Abisko, Sweden - III_Fen_E2_2 | ecosystem: Environmental > Terrestrial > Soil > Wetlands > Permafrost | place: Sweden: Abisko... | reverse complement strand
TCCATAAAAATTAAGTTAAATTCTACAGCTTTTCCTATTTATTTTACTATTAGCTTTTTTAATAAAATCAAAAGTAATAACCTCCTTCTTGTGAAGGACAATTTATTCCTAATCTTCCGAAACTCCTTCATCCTTCTTTCTCTTTTTCTTTTTTTGAATATTTTTCAAGGATTATTTATTTAATTTATTAACAAAAACACAAAGAAAAACTACCTTTAAATTTCAGTAGGCATTGTAAAATAGAATTATTCATACGTTTAAATCTATCATTGTATCTCCTGTAAAAATAAACCAAACAGTTGATAGAATCAATTATCTCCTACTTTTTAAAATCTAAGCAAACAGCTAAATTATCTTGAAGGGCTGGATCTGATTGATCAAGTAGACCCACAGACACCAAAGACAAAGAGCACTTTTGTCAGGTTAAATTTAGAGAAAAAATCATTAATTTACATTAAATATTTTTTTCAGATTTCTATCAACGAAAATACTGAAACACATAGATTTGTAAAGTAAAGTTGTGTGGGATAATGGCATCGAAAAAATCAGGAAAGCGGTCTCACTAAGAGATTGAAGAAATAGAAAAGAAGAAGGATAGACTTCTAACTTCTAAGAAACAAGAAGAAGAAAAAGACATTCCTGAGGTTCAAGATGTCGATCTTTCAGAATCAGATGATACAGATGATGAAGAAGTAAGAGAGATATTTTGATAGAAGGATGTTATTCATTGATTAATTATTTGTGCTTTCCATCTAAAAAAAGATAACAGCCAAGATTGGTCGAGTACCTTGGAAATGGTATGAGAATTACAAACATATGGGTTATGATGCAGATATGTAGAAAGTCTAGAAGATCGATTAAGGTAACAGAATAACAGAATTAGATAACCAATGAAGCATCAAAAGAGGGAAAAAAAGGCTTATTGTTCTTGGTTTTTAAAAAAAGATGATAAAATCGATCAGTTCTTGAAGAAAGCTGAAGATCCAAACTGGTGGAGAACCATCAGAGATGAGCTAAATCAAAAGGATATTGTTCTTACCGACGAATAGTTAAAGTTGATTGAGCGTATCAGAAAAGGCAAATTTGCTTCCAAAGCTATTGCAGATAATGACGTAAAATAGGATTGTTAGTTTAAACAATAAGTTTTGAATGATTTTCTTCTTCTTTTTTCAATAGTATTCCATTGAGTTCGAGTACAACGATCCCTTTCCACTGAGTGCCGCTCCCATTCCTAAGCGAAGATTCATGCCATCAAAGCACGAACGAGTCAAAATCAATAAAATCCTGCAAGCGATCAAGCTAGGCAGAATCGATCCTAAAAAATACTTGGATGATAGTGAGGAAAAGCAAACACCTCCTGAAGAGCAGCTGTTTGATATCTGGGAGGGTACTCAAGAATAAGATGATTTCATGAAGAAACTACCTCCTGCAATTTCAGCACCCAAAATGAAGCTCCCCGGACACAACGAATCATATAACCCACCTGATGAGTATCTCATGTCAGAGGTAGCGTTTTCAAATATCCTTTATTTTTTGTGTATTTATCTAAATTCCTTTTTACCTGCAGAAAGAGAAAAAAGAATGGACGAACGCTCACCCAGATGATAGAGAACAGCCATTTATTCCTAAAAAATACGATTGTCTTCGTCATGTGGAATTCTATTAAGGACTCATCACTGAGCGATTTGAAAGATAATTAGATCTCTACTTGTGTCCCCGTATCCGTAAGAAAAAACTCGACATCGACCCAGAGAGTCTCGTACCAACAATCCCAAAGCCTCAAGAACTTAGGCCGTATCCTACGACTTTAAACATCTAATACAAGGCACATAAAGCTAGAGTTAGATCGATTTCAGTTCTTTTCGATGGACAGTATTTGGCTTCTTGCGATGAGAAAGGAGAGGTATTTGAAATATTAATAATAAATTCTTGAAATAATTGGATATATTGATCATCTTAACTCATTAAAATCCAGCATGGTTATGTTACTATTTTGATTTACCGTTACTTTTATTTGCTTAGGTGATTGTCTGGGAAGTCAATACATCAAGAATAGTCTGGAGAAAACAATATTCTGGAATATGCTATAATGTGCAATTCCAACCTTTGAATGGTCTACTTGTCGTAGCTTGCGAAGAAAGCATCCATATCTTCAATATTCGCAAAATCTTAAACAGCACAGCATTCAAGCTAAACGAAGAAACAATCGAAGAAGCATAGAAAAATCACAGTGTTGAATACAATGCTCAAGTCAAATGGGTTTTCGCTGAGGCTGACACTGCTGAGTTCAAAGAAGGGCTAAGAGTGTCAATGAAGCTCAGCCATGATGTGAAATAAATCACTTTCCATCCAAAAGGTGATTATTTCGCCACTGTATCTCCAAAATCAGAGAAACGCAATGAATAGATCTTAATTCACTCTATTTCCAAGGGTAACTCTTCAAAGCCTTTCTCCAAGAGTAAAGGTGATGTTGAAAAAGTAGCATTTCATCCTAATAAACCCTGCATTTTCATCCTCACCAAGAAACATTGCTTTGTGTTCAATCTCCAAAAACAAGTAAGACAAACCATTTGTTTCTTTCATTTTTTAGAAATCTTTTGGTAATCTAAAAAATATTTTTTTCTATTTTTTCTCTAGATCACAGTCAAGAAGCTCCTAACAGGCTGCTAGTGGGCATCCAGTTTAGATATTCATCCCTACGGTGACAATGTCATTGTTGGTTCTTTTGATAAAAAAGTTCTTTGGTTCGATTTGGATCTTGGAAACACACCTTACAAGAACATGAAATACCATGAGAAGAGTATCAGACAAGTTAGATTCTCTCATAAATATCCTCTAATGGCTTCAGCATCCGATGATGGTAATGATTCAATTTATAATTTTAATAAAAACCAGTCATTTTTACTTCCCCCTCCTTTTAAATATTTATTCATAAAAATCTTAAACTTAATAAAACAGGCAGTATCAACATATTCCATGCTAAAGTCTACAAGGATTCCTTCGAAAACGCTCTTATCCTCCCCGTCAAGGTTCTCAAAGGACACACAGTTCACAATGACTTAGGAGTTCTCGATATTGCCTTCCACCCAACTTAACCTTGGATATTCTCAGCTGGGTCTGATCACAGAATCTTCCTTTGGACATGATTTAACATTAAAGAAGGAAAAAGAATAATATATTTGTTAGTTTTCTCAGTTCATCATCATTCTTTCGAAAGATTTAATAAGTTCTCTTGCTTTTCAGCGATTATTTTAAGATAAAATCTATTTGTTTAAGTAATAATAGGCTATGTTAAGGTTTCTTTTTGCATCAAAAATTATCATGAAACCTTAATAAATAGTAAATCTTTTTTCCAAAAAGGATTGATTACCAGACAAACAGACAAATATATGAACCATACAATGCTACTCCTTTAGATTACTCTTGCTTATCTCACAATTCTGTTGAAAGGTTGTGTGATCCGAATCCGAGCATTTCTATTTCGAATTTAAGATCGGTGTTAGGAGGAATCACTGATCCTGCTCCATTCTTGCCATAAGCAGTCTCGGAAGGGCAAGTCACGATAACGTGATCACCGAGGGTTAATCTCTGGACAACTTCATCCCAGCATTTAATCACTCTTCCTCTACCGACATTGAATTTAAATGGTTGATTTCTGTCCTTGGAGCTGTCGAAAGTTTTTCCATCAAGGAATGTACCAGTGTAGTGAACGGTGACCATATCTCCGTTTTCAGGATAATGAGTATAAGACCCTGATTTAACAACTTCGATTTTGTACTTTCCAAGGACCTAAGGATCTTCCTTGAGACAGGACACAACTGCCAGGCTAACCAAGATAACGCAAATGATTTTGGTGTTCATTAGTATTTGTTTATTTTTTGTTTTTCTTGTTTTTTAAATCAAAATTTTATGAATTTCCCTCACAGATCCGCTAGATATGAATTGAAAATAGGAAGCTTTAATTTTATGCGATATCGTGGAGATATCTCCGCTCTCGTAGTTCGAGTAAGCCACCAAACAGTGAAAAAAATATAATTTTTTCAAAATAAATTATTTTTATAAGTTCTTAGCTTAAGATAATTTAACCAAAATACCCACATATAAATCTACAATGGCTTTGCAACACTATCTTGAATATTTTTTCATTTTTTTTAGAAGAATGGAGTGAATTACCCTTTTGTATTATTTTAGGTAGTAACAATAAGCTTATTTTTCAAATTAAGAAGAAAAAATTGTTTTTTTTTGTGGTTGGTATAATAAAATTGAATTGAACTACAAACCAAACCAAAAACAAAATCAGTTGCTTGTGAATTTTCATTCAAAGAGCACTTTTTCCTTCCCAAATGTTTGAGGTAAGTTTATCTTTCTTAAACTTACACACAATCACGCACATCCTTCATAGAATTTTTGCTAAAGGATCTGTTGAATGTACTGCTGAAGAACCCACATTTACGGAGACAAGAAGACATTGCAATCATTAAAAAGTACATTCGAAGCATCGCTTTCCTAAGAGAATAATTTCACGATGAGGAACAGAGTTACGAACAATTAGCTAAATCAGTTCGATTAAAAACATTCCAAGAAGGAGAGTTTGTCTACAAAATTGGCGCTAAAAGTGACACTTTCTATCTAATATTACAAGGCATGGTAGAGTTGACCTAGGATGATAAGACTGTATTACTCAGGGATTCTCAAAAACAAAAAAAAGCTGAAAAAGAAGATTCTATCAAATCTAAAATATTAGTTCCTGGTGAATATTTTGGCGAAATATCATTGAGTTCCATGCATTCAAGGATCCTTAATGCTATGGCTATTTCTGAATGCCATCTAGCTATTTTTGGTCGCAAGGAACTGAGGCTAGTAGCGAAGCAAGCTTAGATAAGACTGACAAAGAGCGATTTGCAGTTTTTTAAAGGAGCATATTTATTTGAATCTTGGACAGATGAAATGCTAAGGGAAATTCATTAAAAGAGTTAGTAATTCGATATCCCATAAGGGAAGATCATCTACAAAGAAGGAGATACTCCAAATTGCATTTATCTCATCAAAAAAGGAATGTTTGAGGTAACTTTATCCCAAAATATGCTTGTTTTGTTAAGTTATTTAGAGTGTAATTATTTGCTCAGATGAACAAGAAAACTGAAGTATCGACTGACATTAAGTTTGGGGAATTCCCTAAGTTACCACAGAGTTTCTCTAGCAAAGTAAAAATACAAAAAATATGATTATCTCAAATTGCAGGTTTTCTGAATAATATTTGATTTTTTCTTTCTTCTTCTGTTTTAAAATGTTCTAAAGATAGGTCAGATGTGTGAGCGGGATGTTTTTGGAGAGGAAGAATACCTCAGTATAGCATAGAAAATGTAGCTTGAAGAACTCGACAGAAACGAAGAAGAAGCGGAAGATCTAAACAAAGTTAAATAATTTTAATTAAAAAGTAAATTGAGTTTCGATAAACCAGTGGAAGCATCTAAGAGGTCTTATTCAGTTCACTGTGTGAGTCTGGGAGGTGGAATTGTGATTCAAATTCAAGCTGCTGAATTCATTGGCAGAGTCTTAAGTTGGAAGCCAACGAGGGAAATAGCTTTAATTACAATTAACCTTAAGATAGAGAGACACATTGAGACATAAGCTAAGAATTCAGATACATTGAAATAATACAAACATTTTCTCAAGCAAGAGAGTTCAATCTAAAAAGAGTAAATAATGCAGAGACAAGTGAATATTGGTAAAACTAGTGAACTCTCCAAGGAGATGAAGGAGATTCTAATTATTTAATAAAATGACAAAGGATGGAGAAGAAAATAACGCAAAGAATTATAAACGAGAATCAGTACAAATGGAGACACTTATGTAGACACTACAAATGAAACGAACAAAATTAATACACTTAATAATAGTAATCTTGGTGGTGCTTCTTTAGCTTCGTAGTCACCAGTGAAACAAGAGAATTTAACAGTCTCATTTGTTTTCTCAAAAACCGATTAGCAGGATTGGGAAAAAGATAAACTCAGGGTTTCTTTGTATAAATTCGATAAAGCGAGGTTAGAAGAGATTGCTTAGAAGAAGAATATGAATTCTCGAGTACGAATGAGTAGTTGCAATCATAATAAAGCAGAAAAATAGTCACCAACGAGAAAATAATGTTTCGATATGAATTCATCTGAAAAAATAAGAAACCGATTGCTTGAAAAAAAAGTAGAACAAATTGGATACAGGATGCTGATGGGATAAAGGAAGTAGGAAAATATAAAAACTAGTATTGATTCTGATAGTTAAGAGAACAGTACAGATAATAAAGATGCAGAAATAGCAGAAACTATTGGAGGGCGAGGAGCGTTTAAGCGTTACATTAATCAAGATGATTACATGCGTTCTGGAAAGTTTTCACCTAACAAACTGTTAGAATAATCGACGGAATAATCTAAATAAGATTAACATTAACAAACTAATTTTTCGCCTCTTCGGAAACCTTAATTCAAACGACCATTCATTCTGCCAGTTTAAAAGCTGCAATTTCAAAGTTTTTATCCTACAGAGGTAGCTAATATTTCCTAAATAAATCGTCGAGGCTCGTTCGCAAGTTCCAGAAGAAGCTCCAGAGAATCTACTCCCAATAATGCAAACTACAGGACAGATTTTTTCACACCCAACGACTAGAGAGATTAGCAGTCAAGAAGAGCAACACCTTCTCCATAAATTAACTACTACAGGGAGGAAAACGATCAGCAGAGGATAGAGAGAATTGAAGGAGAAGAAAGATCGATTTCAGCTATTTGGCAAAATGGTCCACTTAGAATGGCTGAAGTATATAAGACCTCCCCTGATAGCGTCAACAGATTGTTTCATTATCTGGAGAAGCAGCGTAGATTTGTTTAAACGAGAGCGCTGTTTCAGAAAACTAACAATAAACAAGGAATTAGGAAATAATCATGAATAATATTTTTGTAATTAATCGTAAATAGATTTTCCCATAACAATTCGAAACAATTTAGGTAAAGAAGCATGGATAACTTTAAGTTTTGCAAGTACAAATGGTATAAAATCATAGATATATGTAAGTGTAGAGTTTATTCCTGTTTTATTTTTTTGGGGGATGTAAATTGTTCTTATTTAAAGAAGAAAGACACAAAAGAATGAGATGGATACTTCTTTCTTCAATTCAGGTTTTATTAGAGTGTTTCTTCTGACTTAATATTGGATAGATTCTAATGGCATAAATACTGCATAAGTGTTAGAAAAAAAGAACCTCCGTTCGTTTCCAGTAGAGAGGAAAAAAATCGAAAAAATAGATAATCAAAAGAGTAGAAATTGTTCTTTGCTAAGAGAGAAAAGAATCAAGTTATCTTTTAGATAATTTTGTTGATTTCAATATTGGTTTTGAGATTCGGTGACCTGCTAAACATACCATTCAGGTATGAGATTCTGTAGGAATTCGTCATTTGTTCCAATTTCGGCTGTTAAAAGAGAAATAATAAATAGTTTTCAATCATACAACGAGCATAAATAGATGTTTTAAAAGATTTGATGGTACCTTCAGTGAAGTTGAAGAGGTTATCAAGAGGTTTTCCATTGATTCGGCATTTAGGATTTCTTAATTCGTCGAAGTAAGGATGCATAAGCGCTTCTAGAGGTTTCATGCGCTTTTCTGGGTTGTAGACTAAGACTTTGGAGATAAGATCAATTGCTAAGGGATCAATTTTACAATTCTAGAACACTTTTTACCAGAGCATAGGCTTGATATTTGGCATACGTGTGCCCTTGTACTCGGGATTCATTGCGAAGACCTGTTAAAAACAAATTGTAATTCGAATGAAAACCTCAGCAACCATGAATAGTCAGAGTCTTAAATCCCTTGTTACCTATTATTGAGTAGGTGTTCCAAGAACCTTTATGATCTCAATGAGTTGATCGACACTGGATTCCCCAATGAAAATAGGATATCCTAAAACCATCTCTGCAATAACACATCCAACTGACCAGACATCTATTGAATGAGTGTATTGAGTTGCTTAGAACATTAACTCTGGAGCACGATAGCATCTGCTGCAGATATAAGAAATATTGCTTTCTCCTGGGACAAGTTTTTTAGCTGATCCGAAATCGCACATTTTCAAGTTATGAGTACGAGGGTCAACTAAGATATTTTGAGGTTTTATGTCTCGATGGCAGATGTTTATCCCATGAATATAAGCCAATGAACGCATCATTTAGTATGAGTAGTATTTCAGTAAAATGTTAGGGAAATTGCCTTTGTATTTTTTGCTGTAATATTTAATCACTTTGAAGAGAGTCTCTGGCACGCAGTCCATCACAATATGCAAATAGAGCTCATCAGCCTAGGAGATTTCAGAGGATGATAAAATTAATAGGGAAAAAATCGAAAAATTTTAATAGAAATACTTGAGAGATTTGTTTTTTTGCTGCTGCTTTTGACTTTGTTCATTAACTAATTCTGTATTTTCAAATATTTTAATTACATTATTTCCCTGTGAATAGTAGAAATTTCTGAGTTTGATCACATTCGGATGATTTCCTATTTCCTTCATCATCAATAGTTCCCTATTCTTGTACCGCTTGTCTTGGAAGACTTTCTTGATGGCGACGATTTCACCAGTTTCCTTTATCGAAGCCTGAAGTGAACAACCATCAAAGTTAGTTAAAATATTAGTTTATTATTTTCTGGAGTATTTTGATTGCTCTTTTTTTTAAATAAACTACTATTTTGTTTTTTACTTAATAGACTACACCGAATGTACCGCTCCCAACGACTTTACTGTCATCATTCACAGCACTGTAGCACTATGCTCCATTCTGTTAGTTTCAAATTATCAATTCAATATTTAGAAAATTCTCTAGCACATTTTTAAAACAAATTCTAATTTAACGGTTCACTTTCTTCCTGCAGCTCCTTTTGCAGCATCAAATAAATGAAAGCCTTGCTTTTTCCTTACTTTTTGCTGTAATTGTTGTTATTGTTGTCTCTTTTAGTATTCATTCTCCTTCATAGAGCCTACAGTGTGTACTCGAGATCCTATGCCTTCATCAGCTTAAGTTGGAAGAACTTCTTTTTCATAGTTTTATGTTGGAATCCGTTGATTCATCTATTAAAAACCAAATTATCAACCAAGGCATACAAAGAAAAGTCCATCTCAATGCTAAACAAAGCAATGAAAATCTTACGTAGTTTTTATTGACCTTCATTAGTGAAATCTTAGAACTCGAGACTTTGTTAATGTAGTGATGCGAAAGAGTAGGGTTTTTAAAATTGGTTGGGCTTTCGTTTTGGATTTGCTAAATGTAAATGTCTGATTGCTTTTTTTTCCTTCAAATTATTTGATCTATCTGCCAATTAAAATACAAATTAATCTTGCTAGATTGCTTAGCGAAATCTCTTTACATCTCTTTCTTTTCTCTTTCTTAATTATTTTTTTTCCTATGCCAACTTTAAGCAAAATGCAGGATGTCTTTCTTTCTTGTTTGTTTATTTTTTCATGTTGGATCATCTAGGTAGTGTGTATTTTTTGCATTTCCTTTTTGAATCTTAACTCCGTCTCATTGAATCGCATCTAAATATTATTTCTGTGCATCACTTTTCTGATTATTATTTCAAACTATTATTTTTTATTAATTTCTTTCTTTGATTCTCACAATATTAATCAATTCGTTAGCATTATTAACGACATCCAAAGAATTACTAAAAATTAATTATTTCCATAAACTATCATCGAAATCGCATCATTGATAAACCAAACCGATATAAGGCAATTAAATCTAATTTTTCCTCATTTAGATAATTATTTTCAGGACTGTTTGTATTTCAATCAATCTGCCAGAAGCCGCAAACATTTTTTTACTCTTTTTTCTATTTTAAAATCGTTTTGAGAGAATGCTCTTGCTCTTCTAAATATCTCAATAAAAAAAATAGTTTCAGAAACTGAGTTGTATTTGCTAGTTATTTCTCGATTAATACTGTAAAAGAAGAACTCACAAACGAAGAGATAGTGCATTGTAAAAAAAAAACTGGGGGAGTTAGTTCTTATTAGTTTTTCTTGAAGAGATAACCTAGGAAATTAAAGGGGGAAAAGAACAACTAATAACAATAATAGTACACTGTTTAAAGTAGAAAAAAAAGAAAGATTATTTTTTCAATCCACATAAAGAAACAGATTAAACGAAGTTGGTGAAAGTTCAGAGGAAATGACAACAGCGAATAATAACTGGAGATAAGGAAACAATGAGCGTAGAGTTAATCTTGCTATGACTGCTGAAATGGCTCTAGGAGGAGGAGCAACATTAGGTAAAAATATAGGAAATAAACAAAGGATATTACCCTCCAAAATATTATTGTTATTGATTATCTTCGTTAAACAATTTTCTTTCGATTTGGATTGATTGTGTTTTGAGGAGGGGCTTACGAGAAATGAGGGGGCTTTGAATTATGTTGAGAAAGGCTTGATTTATCAGGAAATGTTTTTATTTTTGGGGAATTTACTTGGTATTTTGGGTTTATTATCTTAATTCTTTTTTGATATTTTAGGATCGCAGAAAGGTTAGAACTTCAACAGTGGAGGAGTTGTTCCAAGGATACGAGGAGATATGAAGACAGGAGGTGCCAACGATATTCTGGAATCGTATATGCCTTCTTCTCATTCAAAACCAACTTAAGGAGGAATTGTTGGAGGAGGGAATACTTATGGCTTTGGATCTGAAAAATCAGGAGATGGTATTGGAAATTGGTAGCAATCTAGTAGGGCTTACAACACAGGAAATGATTTTGGAGGATTTGGAGGACCTTCTAATGCATATGCAACTCATCAGTTCAGTAGTGGAAATAACAATAATACCAATAATATTATGAATGGAGATTCGAATGGCTTTAAAGTCCAGCGGATTAGAGGTGGTGGAAACACAGGTACAAGCAGTATTCCGTAATAATAACAACAATAGTATCCTACAGGTTTTGGAAATGGCATAAATAATCTTGGATAACCATCCACTCAAGGGTTAGGATCTGGAATGTAGAAGGGAACTAACAGAAAAGATGAAAACACAGATATTGATTTCTAAACTGGTTAAATTAAAAAAGAAATTGACAGTTTAGATTAAAAGCTGAGTTCAAAGCAATATGGAGGAGTAGAACAGACGCATAGTCCAATTAGCATGAGCAAGGGAGGAATAGGAAGCACTTTTGGTGGGTAGAATAACATAAACACAGGAAACATTGCATTAAATGGAGGGTTTGGGCATCCTAATAATCAAATTCACAGTTCTTCTGGATATGGAAGCAATAATAACAATAACTTTAATAATTTCTACTCATCTCTTGACAAACCATCTGTCCCTTTTAATAGCACTCCTTCTACAAATTCCACAGTCAACTCTTAAACTCCATCATCTGGAAGTGGTTCAACTCGTCAAGCTCAAAAACCTTCCAGCAAGGAAGGATTTGATGATCCTCTTGATTTAGTTAAAAAAATCCCTGTAAATAATTCGAATGCGTTTGTAAGCACCTCGATGAGCTCAAAGCACATCCCAACTGAGAACAATTTAGCTGTTGCAAAAGAATTCTCAACTGGTACTTATGATCCTTCGAATATTCTCGGGGGTAGCAGATAAGGTAGAATGCGCAGTCTTGGAAGAAGCAAAGCAGAAAATAAAAACTAGCATGAAGAAAAAGCTGCCTAGGCCACAGGAACTAAGCTTCTACCTGAATAACAGTTAGTCTCTATGGAATAGTTTACTTGCCCTGAAGGATGTGGTAGGAGTTTTAACAAAACTGCCTTAGAAAAACACATACCGTATTGCAAGAAATTATTTCAATAAAAAAAACCTACTGAAGCTCCAATAGTAGCAGTAGCTAATAAAAAAGCACAAAACGAAAACGATAATAACCAGCAGACAGCGTCAAAGCAACAATAGAAACCACCAAAAGGAAAAAAAGAAACCAAACCAGCAGGAGATAATTCAGCTAAAACGGAAGCAATTAGAAAAATGAAAGAATAAAAAAAGAAGGAAATGGAAGAAATGAAAAGAAAAGAGAGTTTAAAGAAAGGATAGCATGATGTTGGTAAGGATGAAGATGATGGTGGTTTGATCAATGATGTGCATGATGGAGAGTATCTTTGATTATTTGCTGGAATAATTTATTTGATCTTTTTCTTGTTCAGTTTTATCATTGTTTTCTTGCTCTCAAACTAATAATATAAATTTTACTTGCTTAATATCATTTTCCATAAGCACTAAGAATCGTATTTCATTTTGAATAAAGAGCATTTGATTCTGCAAAGGTATGTGCTTTCTAAGTTAAATTACTTTATTATTTAGCCAAGTGGGTTACCAAACTAATCTCATATCATCAAATACAGATGAAGATACCCTAAGTTTGCATATTTTTCCTTTCGCTCAATATTGAGAAATCTATGCTTCTCTCTTTTGTTCAGTGTTAATCATACCTTTCTTGCAGTGTTTTTCGTAAATCAAGATGTCTTTGTAATACTTTATCTTTTCAAATAAATTAATATCAGTCTTAAATTAGAATACTGTTCACTCATGAGAAAATAACTTTAAGATCATGAACTTGTTTTTAGCTATTTATCATTAATAATCTTTTAGAAGATTCAATATTATTGGAGATAATTTTATTAGTATCTACTTTACGGTCCTTCTACTTCTAGTCTTTATTTTGTATTGTACTCTGTAAATGAATATTTCCATTCTACTCATCTTGCATCGAAGACATCAAAAAAATAAATATTTTTTGTTAGTTAAATAAATGAAGATTTTAAATAAAATTTTAAAATTTTGTGTTTTTTTTTTACTAACTAATAGAGCATCAAATAATTCAAAAAGGCACAATCAATAAATTGCATTCAAAATTACACACACAAAAAAAATATTCCATATCTATTATTAGAACAAATACTCAAGGTTAAAAAAATAGCATTCTTCATAATAAAATTAACTTTTCATCTTTTGACTTATGCTAAATTTTCAAGGAATTACTTCTTGCATGATTGGCCGTTAATCTGTTATTTTTCTTTTGACATTTAAAATATTGAGTAGGTTCAATAAAATAATTTTTTGGCAATCATGGTATCTAAAAACCTTGAGAATAATCTCTAACTTTTGGAATATCAGTAGGTAATAAATAATAATAACCTCTGAATTAAATTTCATTAATCGTGTATTTATTTCATAGCATTCTTTTTTATTTCTGGCAACTTTAAATTTAATGCAAATAAATGTCTGACAGCAAAAGTATGAAAAATCTCTCAATCCAATTTGTATCTAAACTCTAATTTCACATTTGCTTTATGTTCAAGAAATACTCCCTCATGTATTCTTGCAAAACTCTTACTCCTAAACATTAAACTTATGACTTTGCTAAACAATCAAGAAACAATTAACTTTAGATTATTTTCATAATCATATCATATAAAAGATTCAAGTCACTTCTCATTCATTTGCTTCTATCTTCCATGTTCTTTACTCTTGAGAACTTTGGAAAACAAACAATCAATTTCCCTTCGATTTCCAAGATCGAGTCAGTTAATTCTCTTACAAGCAAATATCAATATGGAACAAGCCCAAAATAAAAAGTAAAACAGAATCAAAGGTCTGAAAATCGAGGGCGAGTCACAAATTAAACCTTTGGAATCTAAAATTACAGGGTTTTGGTTTTATTTGTTAAAGTGCGTTGTGAGTGGTGGGATTAAAATTTTGATGTCCTGTTTTAAGTTTTAAATTGTCTATTCGAGTTTTTTTGTTTAATCATCAGATTTTCCTGTCCTTTTTCAGCAATGAATAATAATTATTTTTAGGTTTACCTTCTTGGTACATGGCTTAGTTTTCATTAGAATCCTGGAGGTATTTAGCAATGTGCTTTCTTTTATGATTTTTTATTAAACTATGAAGGTTCTTGCAGCTCTAGAACATAAAGAAAATGAATTACTTATTCAATAAATTTTAATAATATTTTTTTGTCAAATAATCATAACGTTTTTCTTGTTTAAATCATTAATGGCTTATTTTTTGGATTTATCCTGGATAATTAGTCTGAATAACTCAAAAATGATTTTCCTTATTCATGAAATTAATAAATTAGTCTTTCACAGTATTCATAAAAGCAAATGTATTAGCTTTCACTTTCAGAGTGCTGTCTTACACCGGCAGAATCAATTATTACCATAAAAACCTCATTTACAATTGATGATTAATCTAATTTGTTTATCTATTACCCAAAGTCAACTTTGTCCAATTTCCCATTTTGATATAGATTGATTTGATCTCCTAACAGTTTCTTTTGGGAACATCAAATAATATTCCATTCTTGAAAGCGAAGAGTAATAAAAATACAATGAATGAATACTCTATTTTTAGTTAAAACCAATAAGGACATGCTTGCTTTGATTTATCTTGCTATTCCTTACGTCTATTAGAAATCCTTAGATTACCATAATCCCAGAGTTTCTAGGATTCATGTTTAAATGACTTAACAAATTGTTATCAAAAATGAAGCGTCCTCATTATTTCATTTGATTTTTTGAATAGAATTAATAGGGAAAAAAAGAAGAAGAGAAGAGAAGAAGATTAATTTCTTTGCAAATTGATTAACTTTTCAAGAAAATTAGATTGAATCCCCATTCCGCAGTGATTACAACTAGAAATTACTTTGTTTCTAAATTTCCTAGCTGATTGAATCCACTGGCTCTGATGAGTCCGGGGAAAGTAATCACACTCTATACCTTCCTTATTTCAGGCTTTTCAGTGATTGGAGGGAAGTAAGATAACAATTTATTGAGAATAAACTGAATAATTTCTACTTTCATAAAGAAACCTCCCCTTCTCACTGAGACAATATTAAATAGCTAACAAGATAATATTGGTTCTCCTGATATCAATTTAATAATTAAACAAAAACAAACAGCATAATTGTAATCTACAAAAACCAAACATCGAAAGCGAATACAAAGGGAAAATGACAACCTTCGGAGTGCATTACAGGGCACTAATGCGCAAGAACTACACCCTGTGGAAGCGCAATAAATGCGGATCATGCTGCGAAGTAACAAATACTTTCGCAATAATAATAAATAAAAACTCTTCTTTAAAAATGATTCTAATGTGTTCTCATCCTTTTTCTCTTGATAGATTGTAGTACCTGTGTTGCTAGCTCTTCTGTTCTTTGTATTTAGATCTGCCACCTCCAGAAATGTAAGAGATTGATTCATAACATGCTAAAACTCACACAGAAATTCATTCTAACTTTTGTTATTTTCCTTAGACAATAGCAGAACATTCTTTTATTAATGAGCAAACAACGCTCTTCCCATAGCCACCTTCGGCAGCTGCTGATATAAGTGCCATGGGCATGTAAAACTGCTGGACTAGATCTTACCAAGATAGCCCACGATATCGTACTGGAAATGTTGCTCTTATGCCAAATACCCCACTTACGCAAGCTCTGAAAACGAAAATGAGCTTGTTTACATCGAAAAATGGATAGGTATTTACATTTGAAATGTTCAATTCCCTCGATGAGTTCAATACGTATATCACTGGGTCGAGTTACAAATACGATGTCTGCTTTGGTGTCAATGTAGTACAAGAAGATACACTGACATATTCAACAACGATGATGTACAACACCACTAACAACAGTAAGACTAAAGCGTTTATGGGATAAAATAGCTAATTCAGTATGTTTTTGATTGATTATTTAAAGGGGATCCTGATATTCCAGACACAGCAGGAGAAGAAGTGTTAGATTACAAGCCTCAGAATTCAGATGATTTCTATTAACCTTATCTTGATTCAGGTTTCCTCCAAGTCAAAAATTGGATAGGTAAAAATAATTATCCAATTCTCATAAAATTAGCTTAAACATCAGTCTAAAAATAAAAAATTTCTCATTTTTTCCTCTAAATAACTGTTTATGTTATTTTTTGTAAACCCTACAAGATAACACTATCCTTCAAACGCTTGTACCTGCTGCAACTATTCAGCCAACAATCACTCCACTCAAGCAAAAGGAATACATAAAAGATAAAATCTCAGATATCTTGAAAGACAATATGTCAACTTTCTTAGGTAAAATATTTTGTGAAATTCTTTTTTTAAGAAAATAACTAACAATCTTAATAATTTGAATAAACCAGTGTTGCCGCTGATTGTGGTGTTCTTACGGATGAGTAGTAGTATTCTAACTGAAAAAGAAAATAAAATCAGAGAAGGCATGAAGATTATGGGAATGCAAGATGCTTCATTCTACTTATCCTGGATATCTTGGTATATGATCATCTATACGATTGTTTCAATCTTAGTTACACTCATTCTCATTGGGTCAGTGTATAAAAATAGTAATTTTCTCTTGATATTTATCTGGCATTGGCTGTTCTCTATGACACTTATTGCGCAGAGTCTATTCATCACAGCTTTTTTCACAAATGCCAAACTTGGAAATATTGTTTCCATGGTAAGAAAAATAATAAGAGAATTCTATGATTTGTTAGTTAAGCTTTAATCTTGTTTTTAATCTTAAAACTACAGGTTTTCTTCTTAGTGATGTTCCTTTTCAAATTCATCATTAGTGGAAGTTCTAACGTTTCAGAGGGAACAAACTCTGCTGTTTCGCTTGCTTCTTAGAGCAATATGTCGATTTCCTCAAATGTGTTCCTTCTCGTGGAAGCTGAGGTAAATCAAAAATCAAAAGATTCATTATTCTTATTCTCAATTTATAAAATTTTATAAATATTTTTTTTGTCCACTAGAATTCTGGTATTGGTTGGGGTGACCTATCTAAACTTATTGACAATTCATCTATTGGCACATCTCTAGGGCTTTACGTCCTTAACTACGTTGTCTTCATGGTCCTTGCTCTTTACTTCGACTAAGTCATTCCCAATGATTTCGGCAAGAAAAAGCACCCTCTGTTTTTCGTAACTTGGATGTGCAAGCGCAGAAACGAAACTCCACTAAATTTTGCCGAAGACGAGGATAAAGCAAACCTGCTTATTAAGAATAATATAGAAGACGTAGCTGCTGGACTTCGCATCTAAGAAAAAGCAAACGAAGTCCTTAAGTTAAGTGATGTCTACAGAGTTTATGATAGTGGAAAAAAAGCTGTAAATGGAATATCACTTACCATGTACAACAGCTAGATCTTCTGCTTACTGGGACACAATGGAGCAGGCAAAACTTCACTTATCTCGATGCTCACAGGGATGCTCGAATTCAGTTCCGGCAGCGCTGTTGTCTATGGAAAAGATATCAAAACAGAAATGCAAGATATACGTAAATTCATGGGAGTTTGCCCATAACATGACATCCTCTTCGACTATATTTCTGTGAAAGAACATTTAGAGCTGTTCGCAGCCTTCAAGGGAATGGCCGCTAAGGATATCCCAGAAGCTGTTGAATAGGCTATTCACGATGTTGATCTTAAAGAGAAAAGGAATGAACTCAGTAAAAATCTCTCAGGTGGATAGAGACGTCGTCTTTCAGTAGCCATTGCGTTCATTGGTAATTCAAAGTTGATTTATCTTGATGAACCAACCTCCGGAATGGACACCTCTGCTAGACGTCACATTTGGGATATGCTCAAGAAATATAAAAATGAAAAAATTATTGTCTTGACTACACACTTTATGGATGAAGCTGATTACCTAGGAGACAGAATCGGCATTATGGGAGATGGCAGGTAAACAATAGATTGTCAATTGGTTGGTATTTTAATGTGCTTCCCCTTAATCATAAACAGGTTAATATGCTGTGGGTCTTCTGTGTTCTTGAAAAATCGTTTCGGAGTCGGTTACAATCTCTCAAGTAAATATTTAACTATTTCAAAAATTCATTGTACTTAAAATTGTATTGTATTGTATTAGTTTCTAAAAAGTCAACTGATATCCCTTCTGGACCTATCATCAGCCTAGTGAACTCTTTCGTCCCTGATGGAAACAAAATCTCCGATGTATCTTAAGAAATCGCATTTTAACTTCCTATTAGCTCCGTGGGTAAATTCGAGAGTCTCTTCACTTAGATGGATTCTCAAAAGGAATCTCTTGGCATAGCATCCTACGGCATATCTATCACAACTCTCGAGGAAGTCTTCTTAAAAGTCGCACACACGAATTGTAAGATTTACTACCCATTTGCTTTTTTTTAAAAATATTGCGGGAGAGAAAATTCTTTTATTATGGATTTAGCACCTG
>Ga0302285_10000708_pt1 | contig 18220 bp, 14 predicted proteins | sample III_Fen_E2_2_FD_200455 | JGI IMG/M metagenome (GOLD analysis project Ga0302285, IMG submission 200455) | Peat permafrost microbial communities from Stordalen Mire near Abisko, Sweden - III_Fen_E2_2 | ecosystem: Environmental > Terrestrial > Soil > Wetlands > Permafrost | place: Sweden: Abisko... | reverse complement strand
TACTCTCATGGATACAAGGTTTGAACAGTGCTTTGGATTTTCTGAAGGATAAGTTTAATAATTGGTAGAAAAATGCAATCTCCATATGCCAGCTGACAGATAAATATAATTTAGTAAGCTGAAAACCATGTACAACTAGTACAGAATAGGTAAAAGTAGTTTTTTTAATCCTTTCTCAATTTATCAATGTGTTTCATCTTCGGTAGAATCTTAGCATCCTATTTATTAGTACTTTTGGACATAGTCTGGTTCTATTAACTATCTTGCAGATATTTTAAGTAGAACCGAAGGTTTCGAAAATGAAATCGACAATTTCCTGAATAAAGAACTTATCTTCATTCCTAGCAGACACTTAGATTTTAGTTGTCTTCGATTAGGACCAGATTCAGGGAACTTGGTATCATTATAGAATGCCTGCTCTTTTGCTTTTCATTTAGGATACTTGACACTCAGCCAGAAATAAGATTCTCTCACTAAATAACAGGAAGAGTTGGGTTATAAAGTATTTAAGATTCCAAACGAGGAAATCAAAGATTAAATGATAAAAACCCTCCTACCAATTTTCTTTTAAAAGAAATGGGAAATGAACAATGTTACTATTCAAGGCATTGATACATTTATAACCGAATTAGACAAGATAAAAGATTTTGAGAAAGCAGTAAAGAACTCGTTTCTTAGTAAGCTTGTCTTTAGAAAATCAATGACCGAGAGTGATTTTCAAGCGATACTTTCTGGAGTGTTTCATATTATTAGAAATAAGTATCAAGCCTTCAATGAATAATAAACTAGTGAGCACAAGCGTATAGACACCATCTACTATCCTATAGATCAAACTACTTCTGTCGTTGTTCTACATGAGAATAAAATCGCAAAAAAAGGAAATTATTAGCAATCTCTTGACGATGCTCTCTGGCAGATATTCACCAACAGATATGTTGAAAATACTCTCCCAGAAAAAACTAACCTGCCAGCCACCACCCATGTTCTTATCAGAACCCTTGTTTTCTATCCAAACTTAAAGATCTCCAAGTGGGAGATGAAAACTGAGCAATTTCTTCTAAGCTTTGAAGAAGCAAGGAAACTCCTTTAAACTTAAAAAGCTTTTGTGGATGTTAAAAAACCTAAATCTACATAGGAAAAAAAAAAAAGGTAATCGTTTCTAAAAGAGAGAAAGTTCTCCTCTATTTCTGAACTTATTAAGTCCCACTCTCTCTATGATCCTGCAAAAAAAGCATTCTCTTCTGCATAAACCAGAGGAATTCGACCAGCTCTTATGGCAGAATTGGCTATCCCTCAAGCGTCTTTCTACTCAGTTGGCTTTTTCAGTTCTCTAAAACCAACTCATTACACTCCTCCTGCTTCACGGAAGATGGCTATCTCTCTCTTGAACAACTTCCAAAGAGCTGATCATCGCAGAATCTAAGTATGATTATTTAGTTATTTTTTATTGTATCATTTCCAAGTTGTTTTTTTTCTTCTCATAATTTGAAGGAGTCTCTTCAGCGGATAGCTTGTCTTGGAAGGGCTCTCTCATTCTTGAAGAAAATATTATGATTATTACTCCTTTCACCTCTAATAATCATGTGTTTTATCATTTAACTGTTACCTATTTAAACAACTTAGATTTCGATGCGTTATTTTTTTATTGCAAAGAGCACACACATTTTACATTATTTCAATGATTTTCTTCTGTTCATTTTATTAGTTTACTTATTTTTGAGTAGAGAGCTGATGATTTTTCCTTATTTTTCTCTTATTGTCCTTTCAATCTTTCTTTAAACATTGTTGTTGTTGGTTTGTTACCCTTTTCCCCCTTTAAATCCATCAGCAATTAAGATTTTTCTGTCAAAAATAATATTGAAAACAGACAGAAAAAAGCTTATTTTTTGTTGCTGAGTTCAAATATTAGAGAGATAAATAGATAACACGCACTCTTCTTCGGATAAGTTAAATCTTGTAGGACGAGCTCTCTCTACCTCAAACCCCCATTTTAGTCTTCATCTTTGAATGGTATGTGTTTCAGCTAGTTTCCTTGAATAACCTGCTAAGGAATGGAAAGATTCGCAACATTTCTAACGTCTGTCAGCTCGAAATACAAAATATTTGTTGTGTGCTTGTATTTTCTAAAGAAAAAATAATCTAGTACTCCTAAAAGAACCATCTCTCCAACTGCTAGGAGCAAAATCGGGAGTAAGTCAACTGATTAAGGGTTCTCTTCAGGCGCTGGTTACACTTGGGAATAACACTTTTGGATCGTATTTATCCTCTGAATAATCGAAAGTCTACGTGATAATCACTCCGGTTAGTTTATGCTTCCAGATCGATTAGACTCTCACTATCACAGCTATTTGTCCATTCGCCAGTGTAGGTTTCAAATTACTGGTTATCTAGAGGTAATGTGACTATCTTAGAAGAACAAGGCGAGCAGTTTGAGGAGCATTTAGGCTGATCTGTAAAGAACAACAAAGGTTTTGTTATCATCGCTTCTTCGCTTTTTGCACAGTCATAAAATGCCAGCTAAACCTCCATAGCTGATAGATCACCTTCGATTTGAGTAAAAAACATGTCCGTGCTGTAAGCTAGTTGCCGTTCTTTAGCTAATATCAAGGAATAAGTCACGAGATTCAACTCAAATTAATCGATGACATTGTAGTGGACTTAAGTAAAGTTAATACAATCCATGGAGTCAAATTTAGTCTGAACTTTCTCGTAGGATTTAGTCTCAGCGTTAACTAGCCCTTGAATCTTTGGTCATGAGAATTCTGAAAGCTTCAATGCTAATCAGGGTAACTCTGTTTTTAGAAGGGAATGCTACGAATCTGATGTAACCTTGTGTATTTTACTTTAAACCCTTCATTTGTATGTAGAAATTGGAACTGGTAACTTCAATTTCTAGAGTTTTCTGAAACCATCATAGAAACTGTATTCGTAGTGGTTATTCAGTGCACTATCTCTGGAGTAAGTACCCATCGCTCGGACATGACCCTTGTAGCAAGAAATCTCCGCAAGGATCTTCTGCTGTTTTTCAGGCAGAATTATTCAAAAAGAGATATTTCTTGAGTTAACCCATCTAAAAAGAAGAACATCGGGATATCAAAATCCAATAGGAAGACGTTCTAGCTGACAAAAATCGCGAGTTAGTTAATGAGTTAGCTTGGTTAGGAATTGGATAGGCTCATGGTTATTCGATTTTGTGAGTCTTAAGGAAAGATTTATATGTGTTTTACGAATGTATGCGAGTAATTCTCAAAAATTGAGCTGATAATTATGAATTTATTAATTGGTTGTTAATTTTCACTAAAGAGCGTTTCAGAAATTGCAGTTTTACAAGTGTTTTCTTATGATTTCCTGCAGTAAAATTGCAGCTGAATGTTTATAATTAAGTCACCGGAGTTTTACTTGGAGGAAAAAGGTCAAAATTAAATTACAAATAAAAAATAAAGCCATAAACTGTCTTTTAAAAGTTCTTAAATATTTTTACAATAGCATATGCGCTGAGATTGGAAGCTTCTATAACTTGATCCTTCAGAGGAAGGTCAAAGGTTATCAAAGAAATTGTGTTCTCACTGATGAATCTCATCAAGAATTTATTAGAGGGTTTCTAAATGGAAGAGATAAATAAAAACAAAGAAAAATAAAAAAAATTGTTCTGTAAATAATCGATAAATATTGCTTACTTCTACTACAAACGTAAGAAAATAACTTTAGTTGGTAGTTTCGAGCGGTTCGATTGTAAATACATAGCATTCTTGGTAGAGTAAGGCATCCTCACTGATTTATTTCTAGAGATTTTCACTGAACTTCACAAGATTAATTTGGAGTTCTCAATAAAGCACAGCTATCTCCAGTTTATTCTTTTTCATGGCATTAAACTTGTAGAGTGCTTTTTAAGTTGCTTCTAATTCATTTTAAGAATTGATATTCTCTAGAACTTATAATTAATGGAGAAGAAACTTTTTGAGGGTTGTTTTATTGATAATTTGATAATATACCTGCAAAGATCGGAACTACTGTCACAATAAAGATCAAGATTCTTCGATCACAAGGAGATTATCGTATGTCTGATCGATGAAGTGTTTCAAGGGATAAACGTATTGGAGCTTACCGTTGAAAAGTTCAACTGTGATTTAGGTGTATCCATGGGCTTACTGAGTTAAAGCGATCTTGAAAGATGTTTTTGGATGTTTATTTGTGAACAAAAAATAACGGATATTCTCAGTTTAGACGAAATTTAGATTTACAGCAGCGATCGAGCTGAAATTTGGATGAATGTAGTGGAATTATCATACTCGATTGTATGTATAATCAAGGAGGTTATCTCTTTACTTGATTAGTAATTCTTGATTGCAAGAGAAAACTAATTATCGACGATTTCATTCTTGTATATTCTTTTGAATTCCCTGTTGATTTCAATGGAAAGCTTGCCTTTTTCATTCTTTGCTAAGAGATTTGACCCACTGAAAACTGAGAGTTCTATTGAGGCATCTAAGAAATTCTGTAGCATTATTATGCATTTTTCAGTTGCAAATCCACATTCAAAAAAGTAGAACAGCATGCCATTTAAAGGCAATGAGTCCATGATACTTTAACTTGGTGAAAGCATTGTCTGAGCGAGTGTGCATTCATTCTTAGCTAAATCTCACACATTATGTGAATCAGCAGGGTTATTACTTTGGGTGATTTGGAACCTTCAGAAGCATACAAAATGTTTAAGTAACAAAAATCAAAGTTTCTGAGCATCTATTCTCATAAAAATAGCAATTTCTTACACATAATTCTCTTTTTGTTGTGTGGAGAGATGATAGAGTATGTGACTTCTTTGCATCCTAAGGTATAGGATCAGAATTACTTTTCTGCCGAATTGCTAACGAGCCGCGAACATGGTTCAATAGTATCTCCATAGATTGAAGAAGATTTAATTATTTGTATTTTGAACATCAAATTCCTCGGATTTCTTCATTTAATTTTAAAACAAAAAATAATCAGTAATGTTATTTAAAATTTCTTCATGTTTCATTTGATTTTAATGTTGTTTGATTTTATGTTGTTTTTGTTGTTTTTTCTTCTTTTTTCTTCTTTCTTCTTTCTTTAAAAAGTATAAACTAACATGTATTATGTAAATACAAAGGAAAGTTTTTTTATTTGGGAAGAAGAAGCGCTTGGAGGTCTTTCTGTTGTTGTTTTCACTGAGAGTGAGTTCAGATTTAGTTTTAGCTGAGAGTGAGTTCACTCCTGAAATCACCATAATAATCATTGTCAATGTTGTTTTCGTCGTATTGCTAAATTGAATAAAGCTACAAGGCAATCAGCTCTTTGCGTAAGTTCACTGAATCATTGAATTCTTTGCTGTCGAGAGCGGCTTGCAAGACCATAATAGCAAAATCAGCTTCTCCATAGAGCTGCGTGAACTACTTTACGATGTTCAACTATGTCTATTCCGTTTGCAGACCACCTCTAATCACTTTCTCAAGTGTTTGGACTACAGAGAATATTAGCTTCTTCGCAAGTTGTTTCTTGCTCGCTTAGATCTTCGGGATGATCTCTTGCAAATCTTGATCTTACTCATAGTAATTCGAACAGTTTCTCACATAATTGGATCAGAAAAGAGCTGACAATTATTGATTCTACTAATAATAGACTTGATTATTCCAGAATTCCTCTTCCGATTCGTTCTATACAATGCTATCGACATGAGTCTTATACTCCTTTCTGACTTTGTCAAGCTGTCCTTGCGTTGCAGGGAGTAAGAACTCAACCTTCGTGAAGAGCATCTTCATCGGTTTGCTGACTAATTGTTTCCTGAACTCGTATAGTAACCATATATATATAATTCACGAGTATTTCACTTTTAAATATTCTGACTAGCTCAATCTGACTCCCTTCATTCTGTTTCTCCGAAACGGACAGGAACAACTACTGCAGTGTCATGTTCTTATAGATTTAATTGAATTCCTCCACACCATTTTCTAAGGATTCTTTCGGTTAGTAGATCACAACTAGCTTCTAATATGCAAAGAGTAACTACCCAATCTTGCACAAGCGCTTCTCAAGATTCTCAAATTTCAAGTGGTACTCCGGAGTCGAAAACTTAGAAGAAGAGAACACAACAAAAAGACAATTTAGATGAATCAGTGCATTATTCAAGGCGAGTTAACATTTATTGTATTGAATATGGGTACGTGAATGAAAACTAATTTTTAACGAATATTTCGATCATATGCAGGAGTATCCTGGAGATCAACCCAACTTTAATATTCCTCTCTTTGATCAGCCATCTCAACTGCTGCCTCAAATAGAGGTAATCTCATATTCCTTGGACTTCATTGTCCTCTCGGTGAGCTCGAGAATCAATTAAATAGCTTTCGACTTCGATGTAGGTCTTCTTGCTGTGCTCCCACGTTATCATGTTGATGATTTCTTCTATGAAACAGATAAGGAAATGAGACAGGTTTTAAAGGAAAGATATTAGATTAATTGTGAGTGTAAATTGTGAGTTTATTTTGCGTAAATGAATGAATAAATGATAATCTTACATTGTTGAATCCTAACCAAGAAATAGTAGGTTGTATCTCCATGCTTTCAGAGATCAGGTGCGCAGCTTCTCCTTGGGCGTGACTAGTTTCATCTTGTAGATGCAGAAATATAACTTCTCGGAGATTTTAGCTGGAGATTATTACTTAGTGATGGACTACTTCTTCTCTTGTTTTTTCTTCTTTTGAGTATTTTTAGCTGTTTATTTGTTGGTCTTTTTTGTTTGCTTGTTTGCACGGCTACTACTGGTGTCTCTTCATGTATCTCTTGTTTCATCACAATCTTCGCCTTCGCAACAATCTCCACTATCATCATCGTCATGGCTAACCCCATGCTTATGATGATGTTTATTTTTCTATGTAATTTCACTTTCTTTATTATCTTCCTTTTCTTCTTCTTCTTCTTCTTCTTCTTCTTCTTCTTCTTCCATAAACTTACTATTTTTTTTGAAAATAAATAAATTAAATAGTGATGCCTCTTTCAAATTACAAACTTTCCCCGGCTTAGTCCCTCTTATTTTTCACCCTCTAAAAGAATAAATACTCAGAATTTTTAGGGAAGCCCTCCTTCATATTAACAAAATTACCTAAAATCTACAATAGTTTCCTTGAATGACTTGCTCAAGAATGGAAAGATTCGCAACATTTCTAACATCTGTCAGCTCGAAATTCAAAATATTTGTTGTGTGTTTTGTGTGCTTGTATTTTCTAAAGAAAAATAAGCTAGTCCTCCTAAAAGAACCATCCCTCCAACTGCTAGGAACATAATCGAGAGTAAGTCAACTGATTAAGGGTTCTCTTCAGGCGCTGGTTACACTTGGGAATAACACTTCTGGATCGTATTTATCCTCTGAATAATCGAAAGTCTACGTGATAATCACTCCGGTTAATTTATGCTTCCAGATCGCTTAGACTCTCACTATCACAGCTATTTGTCCATTTGCAGTGTAGGTTTCAAATTACTGGTTATCTAGAGGGACTGTGACTATCTTAGAAGAGCAAGGCTAGTAGTTTAAGTAGCTTTTAGGCTGATCTGTAAAGAACAACAAAGGTTTTGTTATCATCGCTTCTTCGCTTTTTGCACCGTCTTAATATGGCAGCTAAACCTCAATTGCAGATAGATCTCCTTCGATTTGAGTAAAAACATATCCGTGCTGTAAGCTAGTTACCGTTCCTTAGCGAATATCAAGGAATAAGTCACGAGATTCAATTCAAATTAATCGATGACATTGTAGTGGACTTAAGTAAAGTTAATACAATCCATGGACTCAAATTTAATCTGAACTTTTTCGTAGGATTTAGTCTCAGCGTTAACTAGCGCTTGAATCTTTGGTCGTGAGAATTCTGAAAGTTTCAATGCCTACCAGGGTAACTCTGTTTTTAGAAGGGAATGCAATGAATCTGATGTAACCTTGCGTATTTTACTTTAAACCCTTCATTTGTATGTAAAAATTGGAACTGGTTACTTCAATTTCTAGAGTTTTTCTGAAGCCATCTTAGAAACTGTATTCGTAGCAGTTATTCAGTGCACTATCTCTGGAGTAAGTACCCATCACTCAGACATCATCCTTGTAGCAAGAAATCTCCGCAAGGATCTTCTGCTGTTTTTATGGCAGAATTATTCCAAGAAGGGATATTTCTTGAGTGAACCCATCTAAAAAGAAGAACATCCGAATATCAAAGTCCAAAAGGAAGAAGTTCTAGCTGACAAAGATCGCGAGTTATTCAATGGGTTAGTTAGAAATTGGATAGGGTCATGTTAGTCGATTGTGTGATTGTGTGAGTTTTAAGTGAAGATTTGTATGTGTTTTACTAATGTATGTGAGTAATTCTCAAAAATTGAGCTGATAATTATGGATTTAATTGGTTGTTAATTTTCACTAAAGAGTGTTTCAGAAATTGCAGGTTTACAAGTGTTTTCTTTTGACTTTTTGTAATAATATTGCAGCTGAATGTTGATAACTAAGTCACCTCGGAGTTTGGAGAAAAAGCCATAATTACATATTAATTAAATATTAAATCCCATAGATTGTCTTTTAAAAAGTTTCAAATAATTATACAATAGCATTAGCACGGTGATTTGAAGCTTCTATGACTTGATCTTTCAGAGGAAGATCAAAGGAATTATGTTCTCACTGATGAAGTTCACCGCGAATTTAGAGGGTTTCTAAGTGGAAAAGATAAGTAAAAAACAAAGAAAAAAAAGTTTTGTGCAAAAATTCTTTCATTAAACAATCGATAAATGTTGTTTACTTGTGTTATAAACGAAAGAATATAATTTTAGTTGATAGTTTCGATGGTTCGATTGTAAATGCATAGCATTCTTGATAGACTAAAGTATCCTCACTGATTATCTATTTCTTGGGATTCTCTGAACTCACAAGATTCATTTGGAGTTAGCCATAAAGCACAGTTATCTCCAGCTAGCTTTTTTTATGGCATTAAACTTGTAGAGTGCTTTTTAAGTTGCTTCTATTTCATTTTAAGAATCGATATTCTCTAGAAGTTAGATTTAATTGAGAAGAAACTTTTTGAGGGTTGTTTTATTGTTAGATAATATACCTACCTGCAAAGATCGGAACTACTGTCACAATAAAGATCAAAATTCATCGATCATTAGGAGATTATCGTATGCCTGATCGATGAAGTGTTTCAAAGGATAAATTTATTGGAGCTTATCGTTGAAAAGTTCAACTGTGATTTAGGTGTATCCTTGGGTTTACTGAGTTAAAGCGATCTTGAAAGATGTTTTTGGATGTTTATTTGTGAACAAAAAATAACGGATATCCTTAGTTTAGACATGAGTGTAGTGGAGTTCTCATATTCAATTGTCAGTAAAATCGAGGAATTTATCTCTAGGGTAAACTAATTATCGGCGATTTCATTCTTGAGTATTCTTTTGAATTCCCTGTTGATTTCTATGGAAAGCTTGCCCTTTTCATTCTTTGCTAAGAGATTTGAACCACTGAAAACTGAGAGTTCTATTGATGCATCTAAGAAATTCTGTAGCTTTATTATGCATTTTTCAGTTGCAAATCCACATTCAAAAAAGTAGAACAGCATGCCATTTTAGGGTAATGAGTCCATGATACTTTAACTTGGAAATAGCATTGCCTGGGCGAGTGTGCATTCATTCTTAGCTAAATCTCTTATGTTATGTGAATCAGCAGAGTTATTGCTCTCGGTGATTTAGAACCTTCAGAAACATAAAAAATGTTTAAGTAATAAAAATCAAAGTTTCTGATAATCTATTCTCTAAAAATAACAATTTCTTACTCATAATTCTTATCTTGTTGTGTGGAGAGATGATGGTGTATTTGTCTTCTTTGCATCCTAAGGGATAGGGCCAGGATTACTTTTCTGCCGAATTGCTAACGAATCGCGCACAGAGTTCAATAGTATCTCCATAGATTGAAGAAGCTTTAATTATTTTTATTTTGAACAGCGAATTCCTCGGATTTGTTCATTTAATTTTTAAACAAGAAATAATCAATACATTCAATTAAACAATAAAAAAACAATCAAATTTTGATTTTCTTATCATTATTTTCAATTGATTTCAAAATTCTTTCATTCATTATTGAATAAGTTTTTGTAATTGACTATTAAATGCCTTCATTATCATAAAATTAATCTTCACTAACTCATTTTATTAATCTTAATCTTCTATGCCTTTTTAATTATTCCAAACAAGATCTTTCAACAATACCCAAACTATATTTATTTAATTTAGATCTGGAGATTTGGATGGCCTTTGCATAGAAACAATTCCTTGTCATTAAGTCAATCTGAAGTGTAAAGTGCAGTATGGAGTTTAGCAGAGTCATGTTAAAAAATCCTTTTTTATCTAAAAAGGAGATTTTCCTCAAACAATTTTGTTAACAAAAATATTATTCGGATAAGTTATATCTTTTAGGACTTGCTCTCTCTACCTCAAACCTCATTTTTTAGTCTTCATCTTTGAATGGTATGTGTTTCAGCTTGTTTCCTTGAATAACCTGCTCAGGAATGGAAAGATTCGCAACATTTCTAACACTCTCCTCTGAAATTCAAAAATATTTGTTGTGTGTGTTATTTTCTAAAGAAAAAATAAGCTAGTCCTCCTAAAAGAACCATCCCTCCAACTGCTAGGAACATAATCGGGAGTAAGTCAACTGATTAAGGGTTCTCTTCAGGCGCTGGTTACACTTGGGAATAACACTTCTGGATCGTATTTATCCTCTGAATAATCGAAAGTCTACGTGATAATCACTCCGGTTAATTTATGCTTCCAGATCGCTTAGACTCTCACTATCACAGCTATTTGTCCATTTGCAGTGTAGGTTTCAAATTACTGGTTATCTAGAGGAACTGTGACTATCTTAGAAGACCAAGGCGAGCAGTTTAAGTAGCTTTTAGGCTGATCTGTAAAGAACAAAAAGGTTTTGTTATCATCGCTTCTTCGCTTTTTGCACCGAGATTCAACTCAAATTAATCGATGACATTGTAGTGGACTTAAGTAAAGTTAATACAATCCATGGACTCAAATTTAATCTGAACTTTTTCGTAGGATTTAGTCTCAGCGTTAACTAGCCCTTGAATCTTTGGTCGTGAGAATTCTGAAAGTTTAAATGCTGACGAGGGTAGCTCTGTTTTGGAAGGAAATGCAACGAATCTGATATAACCTTGAGTATTTTGCTTTAAACCCTTCATTTGTATGTAGAAATTGGAACTGGTTACTTCAATTTCTAGAGTTTTTCTGAAGCTTCGTAGTGGTTATTTAGTGCACTATCTCTGGAGTAAGTACTCATAGCTAGGACATCACCCTTGTAGCAAGAAATCTCCACAAGAATCTTCTGCTGTTTTTCAGGCAGAATTATTCCAAAAAGTGATGTTTCTTGAGTTAACCCATCTAAAAAGAAGAACATCGGAGTGTCATAGTCCAATAGGAAGAAGTTCTAGCTAACATAGATGGCGAGTTAGTCAATGAGCTAACTGGGTTAGGTCATGATTATTCGATTGTGTGAGTCTTAAGGGAAGGTTTGTATATGTTTTACGAATTTTTGCGAGTAGTTCTCAAAAATTGAGCTGATCATTGTGGATTTCATTGGTTGCTAATTTTCACTAAAGAGTGTTTCAGAAATTGTAGTTATACAAGTGTTTTCTTATGACTTCCTGTAATAAAATTGCAGTAAAATCGAGCAGGTTATCTCTTTATTTGATTAGTAATTCTTGATTGCAAGAGAAAACTAATTATCGACCATTTCTTTCGTGTGCATTCTTTTGAATTCCCAGTTGATTTCTATGGAAAACTTGCCTTTTCATTCTTTGCTAAGAGATTTGAATCACTGAAAACCGAGAGTTCTATTGATGCATCTAAGAAATTCTGTAGCTTTCTTATGCATTTTTCAGTTGCAAATCCACATTCAAAAAAGTAGAACAGCATGCCATTTTAAGGTAATGAGTCCATGATACTTTAACTTGAAAATAGCATTGTCTGGGCGAGTGTGCATTCATTCTTAGCTAAATCTCATACTTTATGTGAATCCGCAGGGTTATTACTTTGGGTGATTTGGAACCTTCAGAAGCATACAAAATGTTTAAGTAACAAAAATCAAAGTTTCTGAGCATCTATTCTCATAAAAATAGCAATTTCTTACACATAATTCTCTTTTTGTTGTGTGGAGAAATGATGGCGTATGTGACTTCTTTGCATCCTAAGGGATAGGGTAAGAATTACTTTTCTGCAGATTTGCTAACGAGTCGAGCACAGAGTTCAATAGTGTCTCCATAGATTGAAGAAGCTTTATTTATTTTTATTTTGAACAGTCAATTTCTCCGATTTATTGATTTAATATTTAAACAAAAAATGATCAATATATTCAATGAAAAAATAAAAAGACAATCAAATTTTGATTTACTTACCATCATTTTCAATTAATTTTAAAATTCTTTCATACATTGTTTAATAATTTTTTTTAATTGACTATTTTTAAATACCTTCATTAGTAATTCTAATGAATAATTCTATTTAATAATTTTTATTTTTAAATTGTTATAAAAGCTACAGAATTTATTAGATGCATCAATAGAACTCTCAGTTTTCAGTGGGTCAAATCTCTTAACAAAGAACGAAAAAGGCAAGCTTTCCATAGAAATCAACAGGGAATTCAAAAGAATACACAAGAATGAAATCGTCTATGATTAGTTTACCCTTTCAATCAAGAATTACTAATCAATTAAAAAGATAACCTCCTTGATTATTCATACAATCGAGCATGAGAATTCCACTACACTCATCCAAATTTCAGCTGGATCGCTGCTGTAAATCTGACTTTCTTCCAAACTGAGGATATCCGTTATTTTTTATTCACCAATAAACATCCAAAAACATCTTTTAAGATCGCTTTAACTCAATAAACCCAAGGATACATCTAAATCACAGTTGAACTTTTCAACGATAAGCTCCAATAAGTTTATCCCTTGAAACATTGCATCGATCTGACACACGATAATCTCCTAGTGATCGATGAATCTGATCTTTATTGTAACAGTAGATCCGAAATGTGCAGGAAAATTATCTAATTATCAACAAAACAACCCTCATAAAGTCTCTTCTCGGTTAAATCTAATTTTTGAGAATATAGACTGTTAAAAAGAATTAGAAGCAACTTAAAAAGCACTCTACAGGTTTAATGCCATGAAAAAGAGCTAGCTGGAAATAACTATGCTTTATGTGAACATCAAATGAATCTTGTGAGTTCAGTGAAAATCTCTAGAAATAGATAATCAGTGAGGATGCCTTAGTCTACCAAGAATGTTATGCATTTACAATCGAACCATTCGAAACTATCAACTAGAATTATATTCTTTCGTTTGTAGTAAAAGTAAACAATATTTATCGATTGTTTAACGAAAGAATTTTTGCACAAAAATTACCCATGTACATTCGTAAAACTCATACAAATCTTCCCATAAGACTCACATAATCGAATAACCATGACCCCATCCAATTCTTAACCCAGCAAACCCATTGACTAACTCGCCATCTATGTCAGCTAAAACTTTTTCCTATTAGATTTTGATATTCCGATGTTCTTCTTTTTAGATGGGTTAACTCAAGAAATATCTCTTTTTGAAATAATTCTGCCTGAAAAACAGCAGAAGATCCTTGTGGAGATTTCTTGCTACAAGGGTGATGCCCGAGCTATGGGTACTTACTCCAGAGATAGTGCACTGAATACCCACTACGAATACAGTTTCTATGATGGTTTCAGAAAAACTCTAGAAATTGAAGTTACCAGTTCCAATTTCTACATACAAATGAAGGGTTTAAAGTAAAATACGCAAGGTTACATCAGATTCGTTGCATTCCCTTCTAAAAACAGAGTTACCCTGGTCAGCATTGAAACTTTCAGAATTCTCATGATCAAAGATTCAAGGGCTAGTTAACGCTGAGACTAAATCCTACGAGAAAGTTCAGACTAAAATTTGAGTCCATGGATTGTATTAACTTTACTTAAGTGCACTACAATGTCATCGATTAATTTGAGTTGAATCTCGTGACGTATTCCTTGATATTCGCTAAAGAACGGCAACTAGCTTACAGCACGGACATGTTTTTTACTCAAATCGAAGGTGATCTATCAGCTATGGAGGTTTAGCTGCCATATTATGACTGTGCAAAAAGCGAAGAAGCAATGATAACAAAACCTTTGTTGTTCTTTACAGATCAGCCTAAGTGCTCCTTAAACTGCTCGCCTTGCTCTTTTAAGATAGTCACAGTACCTCTAGATAACCAGTAATTTGAAACCTACACTGCGAATGGACAAATAGCTGTGATAGTGAGAGTCTAATCGATCTGGAAGCATAAACAAACCGGAGTGATTTTCACGTAGACTTTCGATTATTCAGAGGATAAATACGATCCAGAAGTGTTATTCCCAAGTGTAACCAGCGCCTGAAGAGGACCCTTAATCAGTTGACTTACTCCCGATTCTGTTCCTAGCAGTTAGAGAGATGCTTCTTTTAGGAGTACTAGCTTATTTTTCTTTAGAAAATAACAAGCACACAACAAATATTTTGAATTTCGAGCTGACAGACGTTAGAAATGTTGCGAATCTTTCCATTTCTGAGCAGGTTATTCAAGGAATCATGCTAAAACACATACCATTCAAAGATGAAGACTAAAATGGGGTTTGAGGTAGAGAGAGCTAGTCCTAAAAGATTTAACTTATCCGAAGAAGAGTGTGTGTTATCTATTTATCTCTCTAATATTTGAACTCAGCAACAAAAAAAAAGCTATTTTCTGTCTGTTTTCAATATTATTTTTGACAGAAAAATCTTAATTGTTGATGGATTTAAAGGGGGGAAAAGGGTAACAAATTTTTTAATTTATTTGAATTAATCACCAGAGCATCTTTGATGCTACACGAAAATCTAACATTCTTCTCTTATTGAATGCTTACTATGCAATTTTTTAAAAATTTGGCTTTTAAATGAACTGATAAAGAGTCCAAATGATTAAATTTAAAGGATCAGATAATCGCAAAGAAAGAGAGCCATTCTTTCACTAATCAATAAATTCAATCAAATCAAATTTGTGAGAAACAAAAGGAAAGGAAAGAAAATGGAAGCAACGAAAGAATACCAGACATAATAAGAGTTTACGAAATTTGTAGAAAATCCCTATTTCGTAGATACTACAGATTAGATTTCATAAGTACTTCCATCTATTGGAGTACACGCAGTGATCACTAGGCCTCGAAGATGGGGGAAAACACTTTTTCTTTAGTCTATTGAGCTTTTCTGTGGACTTCCAATAAATTAGCAAGGGGATATTTAAGATAAAACTAATCAAGAAAAGCCCTTTGGAGTATTCACTACTTTGAACGTAGTTACCAAAGATAATCTTCGTGTGGACGATATTTTATATATTCTCAGAAATAAAGAACTTAAGACTGTAATTGAGAATTAGTTTGAGTATTTTCAGAAAGCTAAGTACCCTGAATTCGATTCTCTCTATGTAGATTAAGAAATAGATAAAGAACAACTCTTAGAAAATAAATTCAAAGCTGCTCTAAACTGCTTTTCCAAAGAAGAAGATTATGGCACATTCTGCAAATTGTCTAACGAGTAATAATAGAAAGAAAAAATCTAAGAACTAATTTCTAAGCTTTAAAAAGAAAAAACTTCCGCTTTTTATTGTCTTCTTAAAGAATTTGGTGTTGCATGTAGACACTTCTAGAGATACCCCATTATCTTTGTTACTTTCCCCACAAGCATCGTAAAAAAATAGAGTTCAAGTGAGGCAATAATCTATTTTACTAAACTAATGAGTGATGCTATCAATACGTTATACAAAAACAATAAGAAAATCTTAAAGCAAATGAGGAAAGATGAAATATTAAAGTCAGAAGAATCCAAATTTTTAGCTTTCTATCGTGAAAACCTTGACTTGAATTCATAAACGAGTTCTCTAAAATATTTAGCAAACATCTTGCATGAGCTCTACAAAGTCTAGTGTTTAGTGTTGATTGACGAGTATGATAGTGTCCTTATTGGAGCTGAGATAAACGGATGTCTTCCTGAAATTGTTAGTCTCATTTAACCAATGCTATCCTCTGCTCTAAAAACAAACATAGATGTCATCTCAAGTTTTATTACTGGGATAACTAGAGTAGCCAAGGCAGACATTTTTTCTGGCGTGAATCATTTAGAAGAATGTACTCTCTTGGATACAATGTTTGAACAGTGCTTTGGATTTTCTGAAGGATAGGTTTAAGAATTGGTTGAAAAATGCAATCTTCAAATGCCAGCTGACAGATAACTATAATTTAGTAAGCTGAAGACCATGTACAACTAGTACAGAATAGGTAAAGGTAGTTTCTTTAATCCTTTCTCAATTTATAAATGTGTTTCATCTTCGGTATAATCTTAGCATCCTAATTATAAGTACTTTTGGGCATCGTCTGGTACTGTTAACTATCTTGCAGATATTTTAAGTAGAACCGAAGATTTCGAAAATGAAATCGACAATTTTCTTAATAAAGAACTTGTCTTCATTCCTAATACACACTTAGATTTTAGCTGTCTTCGATTAGGGCCAGATTAAGAGAACTTCGTATCATTTGAGGATGCCTGCTCTTATGCGTTTCATTTGGGATACTTGACACTCAGCCAAAACTAAGATTCTCTCACTGAAGAAGAGAAAGAGAAGGGTAATAAAGTTTTTAAGATTCCAAATGAGGAAATCAAAGATCAAATGATAAAAACCCTCCTACCAATTTTCTTTTAAAAGAAATGGGAAATGAACAATGTTACTTTCAAAGGCATTGATAAATTTATTATGAGATTAGACAGGATAACAAATTTTGAGGCAACAGTAAAGAAATCGTTTCTTAATAAACTTGTCTTTAGAGAATCCATGACCGAGAGTGATTTTCAAGCGATACTTTCTGGAGTGTTTAATATTTTAAAAAAAAAGTATCAAGCCTTCAACGAATAACAAACTAGTGAACACAAGCGTATAGACACCATCTACTATCCTATTGATCAAACGACTTCTGTCGTTGTTCTACATGAGAATAAAATCGCAAAAGAAGGAAATTATTAGCAATCTCTTGACAATGCTCTCTGGCAGATATTCACCAACAGATATGTTGAAAATACTCTCCCAGAAAAAACTAACCTGCCAGCCACCACCCATGCTCTTATCAGAGCCCTTGTTTTCTATCCAAACTTAACGATCTCCAAGTGGGAGATGAAGGCTGAGCAATTTCTTCTAAGCTTTGATGAAGCAAGGAAACTCCTTTAAACTTGTAAAGAGTTTGATGATTTTGTGAAGAGTTTCGAACCTAATAAATCTCCATCTGAAAAAGAAATCAGGTACTAATTTCTAGGAAAGAAAAGTTTTTCCTCTATTTCTTAACTCATTAAATCCCACTCTCTCCATGATTCTGCAAAAAAAGCTTTCTCTTCTGAATAAACCAGAGTAATTCGACCAGCTCTTATGGCAGAATTCGCTATCCCTCAAGCGTCATTCTACTCAGTTAGCTTTCTCAATTCTCTAAAATCAACTCAGTGCACTCCTCCTCTTCCTTCACAGAAGATGGCTATCTCTCTCTTGAACAACTTCCAAAGAGCAGAACATCGCAGAATCTAAGTATGATTATTTAGTTTTTTTTATTGTATCATTTCCAAGTTGTTTTTTTCATAATTAGAAGGAGTCTCTTCAGCGGATAGCTTGTCTTGGAAGAGCTCTCTCATTCTTGAAGAAAATATTATGATTATTACTCCTTTCACCTTTAATAATCATGTGTTTTATCATTTAACTGTTACCTATTTAAACAACTTAGATTTCGATGAGTTATTTTTTCATTACAAAGAGCACACACATAAAATATTACTTCAAAGATTTTCTTCTGCTCATTTTATTATTTTACTTATTTTTGAGTAAGAGAGCTGATGATTATTCCTTATTTTTCCCTTATTGTCCTTTCAATCCTTCTTTAAAAGCAAGTCAAAACAAATAACTCGATTCAACAGAGATTTATCTGAGAAAATGAGAGACAATAATTACTGATGTGATATGATATGAAGGTTAATTTTCAATATCTTTCTTAACATTTTATATTACAAAATTCCTTTCCACAGTTTCATAGTTATATTGTTTCTATTGTGTTGTTGTTAACATATTATTATTGATTTTT
>Ga0302285_10000705_pt1 | contig 18264 bp, 13 predicted proteins | sample III_Fen_E2_2_FD_200455 | JGI IMG/M metagenome (GOLD analysis project Ga0302285, IMG submission 200455) | Peat permafrost microbial communities from Stordalen Mire near Abisko, Sweden - III_Fen_E2_2 | ecosystem: Environmental > Terrestrial > Soil > Wetlands > Permafrost | place: Sweden: Abisko... | reverse complement strand
ATTTAGTAACAACAAGAGAACAATTCAATTCAATTTACCCATCAATGTCACATTCGTCTACATAGATATCTACTTCAACCATAAAACTCTGTGAGGTTCATTTTAATTCCCCTTGCGATCTTCTTTACTTCAATCCAGCCAGCAATGATCCTCTCATATGCTCAGAGTGTTCTAAAATCCAAAACATTCCTTCAGACTAACTGTACAAAGTGGCTGAGATCATGAAACTCAAACCCAAAGATATTCTACCAGGTTTTACTTCTCTTCTTCTGTTTGATCCAAGCGCATCGGAGAGAATCACAAAGAATCAAAAAGCTCTTCAAGAAATCATTCAAGATTACACAAATTTCTACAAAGAAATTACATTATTTTTCAAGGAAACATTGAGAAAATTGATGGAAGAATCGAATTGCAAGTTAGATATCTTGAGAAATGCTGAGAAAGATATAATATCATCATACAGAAAAGCATTTCCAATAGAGAATCTCTAAGAGATCTTAGCTTAGAACAACAGCGATTAAATGAGAAACCTAAGGGAATTCATCAGAGAAATCTCTCAAAATGGGTTAGTCTACAAATCTGAAATCCAAGCGAAATGTCAAAAATTCGAAGAATATTAGATGAATATGGAAGTAACTAATCTAGCAGGTATTTTTTGTGCCATAGATAAGCTATTCTAATAAACTGAGCTCTTCAAAAAACATTCAAAAACAATCTAATCATAATCTAATGAAAAAGAAGCATTTTAGCCTTAATCCCCTCCAGCGCTTTCACTGGTCTCACCTAAGGTACCTTCTCGTGGTTCTCTATTGCCTTCACTCCCTTCTTTACCTTCCTTTTCGATATCCTCTATTTCCCTTTCTCCTTCAATGAATTACCGAAATTCAGATAAAAACACAGTCATCTTCAATGAGAAAAATTCTAACTCAATTCTCATCAAAAACATAGGAACAGAAGCTGAAAACGAAATCGCTTAGTGCTATATAACTAATCCACTAAACAAATACTAGAAATACATTATCCGCATTTAGATATGCCATAATTCATTAGATCCTATTCCTGGATATGCTTTTGGACTGTCTCCTGAAAAATTCAAAGATAAATAGTTCCTATGCAATGAAGGTATCAGCTACAGTGAACCCAAAGGTAGGGACATCTCCAAGATTGTCAAAGGAAAGCAACTGCATGCAGGAATGACAACAAATATTTCAGAGTTCAATAATAAGATCATAGAATTCAGGATTGATCTTGGAAGAAAATTCCTTAGAGCTGCTGATTTTCCTGAGTTCAAGAATATCTCTGAGCTTGAAAATCCAAATAGCATTAAAGACAATATAATCTATTATTTTACAATCTTCATCGAGAAAAGTCCGAATTCAGTAAGAATCACAGATGCATTCACAGTTGATTCTTTTACTGAAATAATCTGAAAAAAAATAAAGATATGAAAAAATATTGATATTTTCCCACAAGATTGTTCCATTAAAAGGTAATCAAACAAAATCTAGTAAATAATTTGGATTAAAGTGATATTCAGAAAGATATTTTCTTTTGTTCTTCCATGTGCTTAAATTAATATTTTAAAAATGATTAAAATACTATTTTTTGATGGGATTTTTAGATGAATTATTGATAATATTATCTTCAAATGATTCAATCTGTAGATTCAATAATGAGTGAATTATAATGAAGAATCAAATAAAATCATAAACACTTAAATTGTAATAAAACCAAGAATATCAAAAATTCCAATTAATTTAATCAGCATTTTTTTAAGCTAGCATAACTACATATTTCTTTTATTTTAACAATATATAAAGTAGGCAATTCCCTGATTTTAATCAAAGGGGTTTTTTTCATTAGTAATTTTCATGTGAACTCTCTCTATTCAGACTTTATTCCCTGAAAGTAATATCTCCTTGGATAATTTATCTTCTACATTATTACTTGGTTTCTCTTTATTTTAAACCTTCTTAACTTCTTCCTACTTCACAATATCTTATTATTTCTTTGCAATGACTTCATTTTTTTCAAGCTATCTCTCACAAGATACCCATTTACCTGACATTGGGTTGTATTTCATTAAATACACAACTTTTGTATTAAGTTGTAAATCCTTCAATGACAGATCCAATCTAAACTATGGTTCATTGTAATGCTCGAAGAAGCTAAGATTCAATGTAAAATCGCCATTTCCGTTGATATTATTGAAAATAAATGGAGCTGCTTAGATTAATTTTTCATTTTATCCTTTCACTTCCAATCCAACGGATTTGAATACATCATAAGGAGCACCAGCAGAATCTTCACTGGATATTCTTACAGAATTATTCGCTGTTTTGGTCACAGTAAGTCTTCTTTCCAGTGTGAACTCAGGAATAGTTTCGTTGAGTTTCTTCATTAAAAGTATCATGACATCATCGCACATTGCGTTGATTCTCAATGCTGCCGCTGAATCCAAGGGTGTTTTCTATAAATTCACGATGACTAGATTTTAATGGTTATTCGCTGTTGCAGCAGGCATATCAGCTGCAGGTGTCACTCGTAAACTACTACCCAAAACAATATGCAGATCAGCGATTTCAGAATGTTTAAATCCATCTGTTAACTCTTTCTCAGGAAGATTCTCTCCAAAGTTAATGATTGAATCATGAAGTTATCCTTTGCAAGTAGGGTCATCACATTTTCTAGTTGTCTTATGGTCATGCACTGTTGCAGCTGTTCTTGTTCGATAATCTCGAAGATATTATTTCTTGCATTTCTAGCATTTCTCAAGATTCGTATTTCCGTGCAATTCCGCTAGATGAGCAGGAGAAAACCCACTTCGTCTGTGTAATCCATCAACGTTCTAGCTGATTAAGAACTTTAAATACCCTTTTTATTGGAGCTTCACCAATGCCATATGAGTTGGAGAAGGAATTGCTTTGAGCATGCCTACTTTAATATTTTTATTGCTTGATCCAACTTTCTAAGCCATTTTCTCCCAAGCACCCGGTCCGGTTTTCAATACTGTGTTGATACCACTTCTGAAATCAGGGATACCAGTTGATGTGGAAATACCAGCACCTGTGAATGCTACAAAATGACGAGATACCTTGACCATTTCTGCTAGTTTAGTAACTTTTTAGTCTAAGACATCAGGAGTATCAAAATATTCCTTCTTTTCTTCATCAGTCTTCAATGCTGTGTCCATTTGAGTGAGGTTGTGTTTTTATGATTCTAACTTTTTTTTATTGTTGTTTTTAAATTTGTTTATTTTTTTTTGAGTTATATCTTTCCAATATCATCTTATCATCACCTACTTTTCATCAGATAATTTCTACTTACTGGCAATCTGACATATAGAAAGGACAAAAAGGTAATCGATTTATGTCAATCTATTTCTTTTGAAAAGTTTATGTAGATTATCGAAAAGTTAATATAAAACTGGATTTTCTATGAATGCGTGATTCTCCCCAAATATGAGTAATACGCGTTTATGTTATTTAAAAGCCTAAATACCCTGCATTTCATCTTATTTTCATTTATTCTACCATTTTATCTTATTTAAATATCAATCCATCAGTTTTCTCTCCCAAGTCCAAAATGTAAAAGTAATTCTTTGCTCTAAATAATGTGTCTCCCTCAATTTATCTTTTATCTTTGTGTTTTGTCTATTCTTTCTATTTTTTAATTATCTTTTGTCGAATGAAATCTAATGTCTCAATCATTGAGTTTTTGCATAACAATAGATTGATTAAATGACTTTTACGATTTTAATAGAAATTAGAACTAACTGGAAACTTGGGGAGAAAGTGACAAAAAGGCATAGAAATAATATGAACAATTAAGAATGAAAGCGTTTTCTCAGTAAATCGCAATAGACAAACTAAAAAAGATGATGATAATAGATACAAAGAATTTCTAATGCACTAATAATGCACAAAAGGATAAGGATGTATAGATTTTTCTTTGTTTCAAGTTTATTTTGATCATTTTTGAAAGAAGTTCTTTGAGTGTGTGTGAGTGTATTTTAACTTTCTCTGTTTTGTTTGTTTGCTTGTTGTTTTTCTCAATTTTATTTAATTATCTTGTAGAGCTATGCATGTATGGCTACATTGAGATCAGTAATCGAATAGTGTTCATGCAGTTTCAAGAGATTATGCAGATTCAAAACAGAATTTCTCGAATCCTCATCTCTAGCTACTTCTTTAAAACAAAATTTCTCAAAATACTCATACAACAGCTCACAAGTCTCCTCGTCTATCCCGTCAATCACTTAAAACACATGCTTGACATTCATCCTATCGATCTTAGGTTATTATATTTTCGTTTATGATTTCATCATCCCCATTCCACCATTGTTACTGCCATTATTATTCCCTTAATTGTTATTACTGCTATTGCTGTTGAACTGCCCATAATTAATTGTAGAAGCTCTCCGAAGTGATTTAAGTTTCTCTAAATTTGGCGATGAAAACTGTAGATTACTATTTTGATTAGCGAATTCCTTAGGAACTCGCTTGAGCAGATGCAATCCAACAATCTAATCTACATCGACGCATGTCTCACTAAATCTCCTTTGATTTACTCCAAGTGGAGATTGCATGTCATCTCGAAGTTACCCGAATAGATCAGATAATGAGCAGTAGACTGTTCCTTAGACATAAGTCCTACATGCTGTTTAGAATATCGCTTGTACTGTCACATCAAATGTTACTTTACGCTGGATCTAATGAGCTTATTCTTCTTAGCTTTATTACGCTAAGAGATATTTCAAAAGCTACTTCATATCATCGTAGAATATTGATTTCAGTAAGATATACAACCCAAATGCTATCCATTTGAGAAGTGAAATTGGCTTGACTGCTCGGGAAAACAGCAGTCTTATTAATTAGAAAGTTCTTTATATGTATGCTAGCGGAACTAAAATGATGTTTAACGCTAAAACGGTAGTTAGAATTGTGAATATAATAGGAGTATACGCAGCTGTAATGTATAACTTGCTAACTTTGATTAACTGCGGGGAATTATACTTGAAGATTTTTTTCAGGAACAGATATGGTACCATAAGGAATTCCAGGAGAATTGGGATGACTATCATACAGCCATGCTTCTCATGGTAGTTCCCTTGCCTAACAAAGAAAATGATATGAAGATAATGGAGAGTTCTTGCTTGCCTGTTTGTTTTTTCGAAATTAAATGCTAGAATTGCTACGAGAACATTCATCATGATGATTGCTATGGCGTAAAGGAACATTAGCATGAAGATAACGCCTGTGATGGGGTATTATTCGTTGAAATCGTTAAAAGCAAATTATGCGAACATAGCTTCGATTAGGAAGAGAAGACCTAATGTGAATGTCTAAAATTAACCGCTGTTTAATTAGTTGAAGAGGATGTAACCTATAAAAATGAGAGAAAAAGGTGAGATTAAGGGTAAATAACTACTAAAAGATAATAATTGTACCAATGAAAGCGAAGAGTACGAGAATAGCACTAAAGCTAACGAAGAATTTCGCGACTTCTACGAAAATTACTACTAACGATTGGAGAATTATGCCGAATGCTTTAGTCGTCGTTAGACACAATATGAGCCGAAGATAGCAGAATATCGTTAGAATATCGAAGAAAATCATCAGAAACAGCTGAATCTAATCAGGTGTATAAACTTCCATCGAATAAACGAAGACTAAATATAAATCAGCTACCAGTGCAAATAGCAAATCGAAGATCTAAGTTGAGTTAAAATAAGCATTTTTCTCAAACTCCCTGAGATATGTGAGATTCACTATCGCATTCAAAGGGAGATTCACGCCAATGAATAGCAAAACTAATATCCAATAACTGAGGTTAATTTAAAATTTCGTTATTGTATCGGATACTATGCCAGGATCATCACTTATTGGAAAGAAACCTTCAGTGAATATTACGAAAGATTGAAGCTCATAAGCTAAAAGTAGCAGTGAAGCAAATCCCACAAGAGATTAGTCAATAGAGTTTCGAAACTAAATTTGATTTAACCAGACACTTCTTCTACCTATGAAATCTTCACTTTGGTAGGATTTATCTAGACTGTATTCGAGTTTATCCCCTTCAATAGCAGCCTTGTGTAAAGATGGATTCAAGATGTTTTAGGAAACGGACATGAAACTGGAGCTGTAAGGGAGGGAAGAATCACAACAAACAAGTTAAAATCACACTCCAAAATATCAAATATTTTATTCATTTTTTTATCATCTCTTACACACTGAAGGACGTATTGATGTTTCCGTTCCAGAGCATTTCGATGACATCTTATACTTTATCATCAGCGATGATTTCACTAATCGAATTCTAATACACAATATACAATAATTTTCTACCTTCTACATCCCAATCTACCATGAGTTCATACATTTGATCTTCATCGATGCCAGTTTTAATTAGTTTCTACACAAATTAGGAGTACTTCTTAATTGTCTTATCGCACATGTTCTTGTGAAAGAATTCGTTTTTAATTGTTATCTACATGATTTCGATGATTAACACGATGATCTTCAGGGGATTGGAGAATGTAAATAAAAAGTTTGTGTCGTTATTCGAAGCATCTAATCGCTCGTATAAGGATTTAGCCATGAGATGGATGAGATCTTTTTAACTCCAGAGTTTGATTTTGCGAATGAAAAACAGAAGACACTCGAAGTTTATACCTGTAGATCGACCGAGTGATTTAACCATGTCGCGCTGGTTATCGGCATCTTCTAGCCAGCCAGAGATTTTCAAGCGACTAAATTCATAATATGAGAAGAGAAACTCAAAGTTAAAGCTAGATAAACAAAGATTTATTATTTCTTTCTCGTAATCGTGCTTTTTCAAGAGAATCTTAGTCATCGCAAGCCTACAAAGAAGAAAGAAGAAGAATTAGTTTGAATATATTTATTGAATAAATTGTATGTAAATTCTGTTTAACTTTGCGAACGAATTCAGATGATAGAGCACGAAATGTTTAAAAATCAACTTGAGACTTGTGAGATTTTCTTCTTTGTTCATTATGAACCTCATCATCTTAGGCGATAGATGCTCGATGCTGTAGAAGTAGATCATCAAGAAGGAGTTCACAATTGGTTTGAGTTTCGATTCTTCATCGTATTAGCATGCTTTAATGAACTCGTAATTCTCTTATGCGAAATCTGCTTCAACTAGATAAGGTTTCTCCAAGAATAATTCAACGTAACGAGGATCTTCCCATTCTAAACTACGCTCTAACATGCGATCTTTGAGGATCAATTCCTGAGTTTTGTCAGAATCATAACTGTCGTAGATCTCCCTATGAGATTTTTTATTAAAAGAAGTAAGTTATTCAGGAATGACTGCCTATTTTGGATATTTTTTACATACCTGAACTCTTCAAAGTATCCAAATTGAACACTGGATTCAAAGATACTTTGCTTCGATTCTAGGAAATGTTTCTTAATAGTCTACTTCACTGTGTCCACTGCAGTTAAGTCAAATGCTAGGATCTCCTTCAAGATAATGATATTCTCTTCTGTTGGGTCCTTTGCTGAATCGAATGGTTTGTATTGCTCGAGAATCGATAACTGTGGGTCTTTTAGCTTTGAGAAGCAATACTAATGCAATGTGCTGAGGGAGGGATAATACCATAAAAATATGAGTACAATTTATGGTTTTTAAGAGTTTAAATTTACTTCAGTTTCTCGAGGTCGTTCCGCTTGAGGAGGTAAGCATAGAAGAACAGGAGATTGTGTACGTCAATAAAGGGAAAACGTAGCCTTAAAAGGAAGATATAAAGGGAATTCATTGATGTTTTTAAAAAAATTAATGAAATTTTGAGATATTTATGTATGTAGATATTTACGCTGTGGGTATGAATACCTTGCGTGTCTGTGAGGCTATCTTCTCAGCCCTTATGAGCTTCAAGAGCTAGTCCACTGCTTCTTTTATGTCTTATCTGAAAGGGGAAATCACAGAAATAAGCTATTAAACTAGATATTTTTGCTTCCTTCTTTCCTATACTTGAAGCTTTATGCGCCGTGTTCCATGATGGAATCAATATCTTCATCGAGATGCCGTTTCGATATTTTCTTCTTAAGATTGAGGATCTGCGAATTCTCAAGGTCATCATCTTCTTCTTCTTCCTCATCGTCTTCTGCATCTTCATTACTGCCCTCTGATATCGAAGAATATGATTACGAGCTGCTGGAAGGGGAACTAGACTAACCACTATTTTTTCTTGGGACTTCTAATTGGAAAACTTTTTCGACGTTCAAACTAGGGAATTTAGAATTTGTCTTCAATGAAGAACGCCTTATTGGCTAAGGAAAAGGAGAAGATGCCTAAGAGGAGGCTATTTATTGCTATTACTATTGCTATGCTCTACTATTTGGTGTTAGACCTTGTTAGGCTTAGTTCTATTAGGTTTATCCTTGCTATTACGCGATGCTTAGTGTAGGAAAGTTCGGTGTATCTGCCATTGTATTCGCGGAGACAAATAACGGCATCTACTATTGGAAACTCACTAAATGAGGGGTACCACTTACAGGATCAATATGAGGATGATGATGACCTTATTATGTGGAGGATTTGATGTCTTTTTGTGGTAAAATTAAATTATTAGAGAAATCTTCTTGTTTATGTTCCTCAAGTTGTTGCGAATCTGATTCTTCATGCTCATTTTCATCATCGTCTTCAAAGCCAAACAGCATCTAGTTCAGCTGAGCTTTTGATTGTTTCTGAAGAATATGCTATTCCTACAGCGACAAAGGTGGAGAGGGTGATAGATCCTGCTGCTAATGAGGTGATTAATCGTCAAATGTGAATCTCACTGGGCTTTTCTTATCAGCTGAAGCTGCCGGCTAGTGAGAGGAAGACATCCCACTTTGTGGAAAAGAAAATAACAAAGAATAGCTAGTTCTTTTGATAGTGGTAGTAGTAGTAGTAAATAGTGAGTTGATTTTGATTCTGAATTATATTCAAAGACAAAAATCAGATTTGATAATGATATGATTTTTTACATTTCACTTCTTAATTATTTTTATCATTTTTGAATGCAATTTGCCTTTTAAAAAAATGGAGTATTGGTCAAAAATCGGGATAGAATAATAACAATAATAAATCATAAACCATTTACTTTACACATACACATACACAAGCACTGATACGTAACTTAGTGTAGTTGTTGAGTTCCTAGGAAACAAACATGATTTTTTTAAGGTTTCAAAATATTGGAGGATTGAAAAGATGTTGCTCACAGCTGCTGCTTTTCATCTTTGTCTGCTGAGCTGTTATTAAGTTTACTAGCTGTTTTCTCTTTGGGTTTCCCAATGTTACTAGCATTTTAACTTTTCTTCTGTTATTTTCGATCAGCTCCTCCATTGTTCGCATCCTTTGCTGAATCTTCCATTCTCTTTTACCCACTGAATCCATTTTCTTTTTCTTCATTTCTGTTTTTCTCATCTTCTTTAAAACAGTCTTCAGCAAATAGATTCCCATACGCTTCTTTCCCTTTAAGATTCTCATCGACTATCTTCACAAAGCTATTCTCCGATATATTATTATACTCTTCTTCTAAATAATTCCTATTAGCATTTCTAAACTCTTTCCTTAGTTACGCCATATCCGCTGTACCTTCCTTCAGCTGATCTTACATTTTAGTGATAATTCTTCTGATTCTTGACCATCTCGATCTCAAATATGCATACTGTATATCCATCATATCTTTGATCATAGTCCCTTAGAATAACTTCTTTTCTTCACTTGTACCTTGCAATACAGGTGATGCATTGCTTTCGATGAACCACAGGTTTAATTTCGAATCAAAGAGAAAATCTAACCCGAATATCTCGAAAACTCGTGCATCTTTTAAGAACGCGTGTTCACTCATTTTCACTGCATGGATGAATGCACGTTACAGTTCTGGACGAAGATAAGAATCCAACCATCCACGCTGCACTTCACCTTTAGAGACTAAGAAATCTTCATATTTTGTCATATTCCACATTTGGAAATTACGAAGTTCTGTTTCATTCATCCCAGTGATGTCCTTGTATTTATCAGAATGGTCGAAGAAATCCTTAGCTAAGTTCGTATTCGCAAAGTGGATTGAACGCTGAGAAAAATAAACACAAACATACAAAGAAAAGATAAGAGCTATTCGCGTCTTTTGGTTGTAATTACTTCTTTGGAGTTCTTGTCGAATTTTAAGATTGACAGACGCAAGAATCCATCATGGAAATAGACTATCAATGGATCAGTCGAGGCTATCAGCAAGTACACACGGAAATCGTACTATTCGAATAAATGAATCAATAAATAAATCCATCACAATCATCTCAAGGCATATTTCTTCCCCTTTCCCTTTCTTATTCTTACTTTATGTCCATTGAGTAGATGTGGATCAGCGACATACTTCTGTGCCATGAGATTATCTTGAATTATCCCACACAGTTATCCATTTTAATATTTCCTACGCAGTCTAATTTCATGTTCGTCATCTAATATCTCCAAGCCATTTGCTCTATGGGAGTTATGGGATACCTTTGTGATGTATGATATCCCCTCGATGGCTTTCTGTGAAGCATAGCGAGGAGATTTCAAAATATCGAAGAAACTCGTACACTCAGAGGGAACTTAAAAAAGGAAAAAAGAAAGAGTAAATTGTAATTTTAGATGTACTATTACTGATTTTGTATTACTTTCAAGCCTAAACGAAGCTGGGAAGAACTAATCTTTCTTATAGCAATGACTCTTCTCTTGGAATCTCTTGGCGTAATTGCTAAAGAAAAGAGGGAAAAGAACAAATAAAGATGAGAAATAAGAATAATGGTATTGTTGACTGCATTACTTGACACTTTCTACATTAAGATCCTTGCGTGTGAGTGTGCCATGACCTGGAATGTGATTGTAGACTTGCGACAAGCAATAGAGATTTTTATTGAATTCATGATAGTAATAGCTTTTGACTTTCTTTGTGAAAATCATTGTCGTATTCACTGGAACAATATATTAACGCTAGAACGAACGAACAAACAAAAGGGAGATTAAACGAATGAGCTACTGCTATTTTGCTTTGTGTTTCTTACTTGATTGAATTCCGTTTCATTCATGTCTTTATGTACATTATCAGGCATGACATCATTCCCATGTGTTTTGAATATCTCTCTAGCTAGACCATCAGAGTTATAATCACTCAAGACATTCATAGCGGAATCGATATTTGATGGATATGCTACATTGAAAGAATCAGTGTAATCACAGTAGCTCCTGTCGTTAATTAGCCCCATATCAGGAGAAGAATAAAGAGGAGTAGCACCAGGAGCGTCATTGAAATATAACTCTGGATCGAGTTCAGGGTAGTCGTAGAGTAATCGCAAGGGATTTAGTTGTCGGAAGAGTTAAGTGTAGAATGTGTTTTTGTGGACAGCATTTTCGTTGAGAGGAATGGTAGGGTTAAAAGGATTACCATCATTGGGTTCTTAGATTTTTTATAGTTCCTAATATAATTGTTGGTTGTCAATACCCTTGCTGTGATGATGGTGATTGCTAGGGTTCCTTGGTAGTTAAGGCGAGGAACAACTTTCTTTAGATTGATGTATGTGTTAATCTTAGAGACTCTATGGATTGGTATGGATAACTGCTAATTGGTGTAAATATGCAATGTTAACAATTACAATAATGTTAACTGCCAGGAATAACTAGAAAAGATTCTTAGCTCTCATATGGACAATACTAGTGAGGGAATAAGCGTAAATGTAATCAGATAGGTAATGCAATCCAAGTAGATTCTTCTTCTTCTTTTTTTTTCACTTGGTTTGTGATATTTTCTGTTTTTTTGATTTTAATTCCACTTTAACAGGAACGAATCCTAAAGATGTGGGAGGATATCCGCAGAAATAAAGAAAACGCTGAAAATACACGCGCATAAGTACAAATGTATGTGTGGAGTGTTTCTTAATTAATTCAAATTACCAGTCCATTTGTTTGTTTTTTTCAAGTTTCAGGATAAAAATAGTTACGGCTATTACAGAGATAATTCAGTCAGTATACAAGTCTATTTGAATATGTTATGGGCTAGATTGTTTATTTTGATTCATGGAGAAGAAATAGAATCAAGATTAAAATGGTTAGAAAGAATATGGAATCATTGATAGATTTATTCTTTGAGAATTTAAGAAAAATATTGATAAGGAGAGGGGGAGGGAGATAAACTTAAGAACGTGTGAAGAGGAGATAGAGTGAAAGGGGGAAATAAAGTAAAATTGAGGTTTGGAAGGTGCATAATTTTATGTTTGGGGTTTTAAGATATTTGTTATTTTTTACATTGCTGTTAGTTATTGTAGAATTATCGATTTCTAAGTAAACATTTATTTTTAGAGAGAAAATTTAAGTTTTACGAGAGTTCATTTATTTGTTTGGAATTAATTTCCAGTTTAGTATTTTGTTTTTATGTTAGTAAATTCTGAATGGGATTTGTTATTAATATGCAGTAAGAGAATGAGTGAAATATTTACAATAAAATCATGAATTTTGAGAATATGTTTTAATAGACTATGATTTGGGAAGAAATAGAGGAGTTAAAGAGAAAGAGAGAGCATTCTAATTGATGTAAAAGGAAGACGGAGGGAGATAAAGTGAGAATTAATCTAGAAATCAAAATTGTAGTGGATAATTTAGTTAATAAGAAATGAAAAAGTAATAAAGATTGTTAAATTTAGTGCTTTGTTGGGGAGGGGAGAGCCTAAATATTCATTAATTATTTATCTAAAAGAATCAAACCAAGAAAGAGAGAGAGAGAATCAAGAGAGTAAGAATACCAAAAGGGAACAAAATACACACGGAAACAATGGAACAAATTAGCACTAAGAAAGGTCTTATTATTAACAGAAAGGAGAGAGTCAAGATAGCTAGAGAGAGTTACAAGAAAAGAAGAGCAGAAGAGAGAGAAGAAGAAGAAGAAGAAACCATGATCACTTGCGGCAAAAGAACCAACAGCAACAAGTCAATTCACGCTAAAACTAACAAATCTGAAGCTACTCCAAATCATCCTGATACTAATAATAAAACAATCTTGTGTTCTAATGGGAGTCCGGAGTCGAAGTGGAACCATGGTTTCTTGCTCTCTAGCTCTCTCTCCGAACATCTCACTACTATTTCTTCTTCAAACCTCGATGAAGATACTACTATCTCAGAGTGTTCGAGATTTAGAGCTCCACACGGTATCTCTGAAAATTATCTGTTTTCAGATGAAGGAGAGAGCTAATCCATTGAGGATAACAATGAAGACCTAAAGATGTCATGCGAGACATTACCAACTACTGGGATATCGGAGCTTGAAAATGCTTAAGAGAAACCAAGCAGTAGTAGTAGTTGTAGTAATCGGTAACATCCAATACCGCGGTTACGGGAATAGACTAAGACTGTGAACAGTGGATCGTTCTTATCCCGTGAACACACCAAGAAATGGTCATAAGAAGAAACCTACAAATTCTTTAAAGGGTTAGAGCTCTTCGGGACAGACTTCTCGATGATATCTCGTCTGTTCCCATCGCGTACAAGGAAGATGTGCAAAGTATAATAACAACAAAAATTTATCAAAAGAGAAAGAGAGAGAGTGAAATAATTAATTTAGCCCCTTAAAAGCAGCCAAAAGATTATTAATTTTTATAATTTATGTTTTTTCTGAAATAGAACAAATTCAGAAAGGAAGAGAAGCTGAGTCTGAAAGAAATTGAAGCAAGACTTCTTAACAATCGTAAGATGAGAATGAGACGAGTAGTACATAGAATCAATAGCTTAAGGGAATAGTGTTAGAATCTTAAGTCAGCTAAAGGGACTGAAGAAAGAATTACTATTATCAAAGAAGCAAGAAGAGCAAGATTTGATAGCTTCAATAGCATTGATTCTTATGATATCGTAAAAAATAATTATTTTAGTCTCGTGATTTTATTAATAATTTGACTTTTTATTGATGATTCTAGACTGTTGTGGAGACAATTGAAGATCAATTGAATGGAAAGCCACTGTTTTGAGAGAGAGATACAAGCAAAACAATCCAATAAATTGTCTTAATAATCTTCCTAATTATCACACACAACAAACAAAAATATATTTATTTTTTTCTACATCTCCTCCATCCATGTGGTGGACTATTTATTACTGCAATCGTTATGAATCAGCAGCAACAACAGCAGCTTATTTTTAGGTATTTCTTCTAGCTTTATGTAAATATGTGTGTGTGATATTTTGGGAATAATTTGAAAGTAACTATCATCTGTAATAGGAGAATTTAAAATGAAAATATGAGGGAGAGGGGAAATTGTTCAGTTATTTTAGGTATCTACTCTCATTGTTGATGTCTATTTATCTTATGACAATCAGTCTATTTTATCTCTCTTTCTTTTCTTTTCTCTTCTCACTGGAACAAATGATCAAAGCAATACACAAGAGTTTTCGCCAGTGCATCATTTTCAAGGAATTGTATGTGGGCGCTCCTTCCAATCATATTATCTATTGTCTTTCTAAGCGTCTTCTGACTTCAAAATATCAAGAAAAACAATAACAAACAATTAAGAATATATCACAGAGACAACAAAAACTCACTGTTTTTTATAAATCCCTATTTTTCCTTACTCTTTGATCTTGAAATTGACATCAATCCTGTGCACTCTATCTGTTCGTAATTACCCTAAGAGATTATCAACCATCGCATTGTAGACCCTTCCTTTCCTAAAGAGAAATTGAAATACAACAGACAATTAATTTACATCTACTTTATATATTTCTCTCATAGTTTTTATCTTACTTATCCCCTTAAGCCGCTTGATGACACTTCTAAATCCTAGCAGATTCAAACGGTACATACTAATCTTAATACGAGCACAGCAACGCAATATTTCTAAACCATCCTAACCCAGGACTCGCTGATAACTTATACAAATAGCAATCTGATAATTACTCCTAATCATTCATATGTAGCTACTCCAGACATTCACTCTTCATTGTATTCCTTAATAGCCATATACCAGCTTCGATGATCTTCGAATTATTATACATATACCCTAGATGCGGAGAAGACATTGACATAAATAAATACATTCTATCACTGTATTCACTTAGATGCACTAACGCAGATCGAATTATCACACCACCTAATGAATGTCCAATGAAAGATAATCGCCCTAGAGATTTCCCTTAAGACGCTTATTCTTTAATAAAGATCTGTATTTCCTATGCTAATCGCTTCCCCATATCTGCGATACTTCCATGAGTGGATTCTTCGTTGGATTTGGAGGTTAAAAACACAGCATCAGGATATCGTAGAAATAGATTATTCTTAATTAATCGCATGTCAAAGGAGTTGCCTTAGAAACCATGACAGAGAACGATAATATGAGAATGATTAAGGAGTTCTCGTGGAAAGGATGGGATAGAAGAATAGTTGAAAGTATTATTAGAATTCTTGAATATTTCTTCTAAGAGAAATGGTCGGAGATCAGTACTTGGAATAAGTTTGAGATCTTCAATGTCTAATGGATCTGAATTCGATATCATGATTTCCATTTTTTCACGGAATTAATTAGAAATAGCTTCGTTTTCTTAGCGAGTCTTATTCTCGAATGGCTAAGTAATATCGTGAAAGAACTCTGTACGACGAACACTCTCACCCCATCTAACAAACAAAGACTATTAACAAATATATAAAAAAAAATCATATGTGTTAAAATAAAATGTAACAAATTAATAGTAATTAGTATCTCTTTTTACCTTTCTTTCATTCTGGTAATATAATCTTATTTAAGATATCTAATCGATCTATCACCACATATCTTTAGAATTTCGATAAGTTTCTATTATAACCTAAAGAGATGCGCTTTGACAATGTTCATGTCTGATTCGATGAATTTCACGAATAATTATAATTATCTGAAATCATTTAAGTTAAATATTGTTGATATATTAGCTGTCTCAGATTATTAGAAGTGAGAGGATTAGGAGGATTAAGATGGAGGCTAAGAATTATTAAATGAGATATTATCAATGTATTTAGTAGCAGAAGTAGCGGATACGTATGAAGAAGAACAAAAATTAGTCTATTATTATTACTATTGTCTTAGAATATGTCTATCATTGTATGGTTTAGGCAATGATTAATCGCTTCTATCATCGTTCTCTGGATTATATGAAAAGGGTAGTTCTCGAACTTTAATAGAAGAAATCTACTGTAAATTAGATGAAGTGGAAGAAGAAGGTTAATTATTAGAGATTATTTATTATTATTATTATTATTATGTCGAAGAAGGGGGATATTATGGTAAGAATGGCTATGATCGGCAGGGTTAGATCTGCTAGACAACTGGTTGGAATGGTTGAGTAGCAGTAGTCTATCTGTTAAGAGATTAGTTATATTAGGGAACGAACTGCTGTTACTATGACAATTATGATGCTGGTTTAGTAAACTAAATTGTTGAAGCAGTTGATCGAAGAGATGATGTTTCTAATGTATTTCCAAATGCAGTAGTAAAACTCGACATTCTTGATATTTATTATTATTGTTATCGTTAATTCCTTTCTTATCTATTATTATTACAGCTAGATGGTTAGTCATTATTAAATATTGATCTTTTTAATCGTTTACTACTACTTGTGCTGTTGTAATTGTTGCTGATGCTAATACTTTTACTGTTTATATTCTCAATCGGGAAGAATTCAGGTTAAGGTAATTCATTTAACACATCAGCTAGCACAGGTGAGGTATTAATTAATTCTGGGTAAGATTAAAGAAGTTAAGTGATAGCCTTGTTGGAGACTGCACTGGTATTACGAAGACCTAATATGTAGTATTCGTAATATTATTGCACGTATTCCTCTTGAACTAACAAATGAAAGAAAATGAGAAAGATTAAAAAATATGAATATGTTGTGTTCTTGTGTATGTGTGTTTATTACATTGATACGTGATTTTATTGAGGAATTCCATGAAACTAGTTGGCTGAATCAGAAGCTGAGGCATTATTGGATTGTCCTTTTTATTAAAGATCAAGTCAGTCAATAGCACACAAAATAGCATAAAATATCTCTCACTCTTTTATCTCTTTACCTTATTGTTGCTATTGACATGTGTCTGCTGATAGTCACTCAAGCTGAATTTAAACTCTATCATAAATACAAGATCATTTTTAAAACCAGTTTAGTTCTAACTATTTTATTTTCGTTTTTATATCTTTTTGTTATTACCTAGCAAGGACGTATGCAGAGAAGCTTCAAGTTAGCAGTAATTATTCCCTTGGAATTAAATAGGGAAGTATTCATTTATTCCCTTTGAACTATGATTTACTACGCATTCAAATGTACTCAAACATACAAAACCAGAGTCCTATTGAAAATAGCAAACAAAACCATTTGTTTGATATGAAAAAAAGACAAAGAGGAATATCAATCGCTACTGAATGTGTTCTTTATTTAACAGTTGCTGTTTTTACATCTCCTTGACTCTACTGATTAGATATCATGCCTCTACCCATTTAAGTAAAATCAGCACAGAAGAGATCAGCTGTGATGTAGAACTACTAGTCTGAGTAGTTTGGATATGCATCGAATTCGGCCTTCCATACGAATATTGTATTGCTTTTCATTGTCAAACATAAGGAATAGTTATGAGGGGTATTACTGTGGAGAATATGAGAAAGGATTATGAATATTTTCAATAAAGGATTGCATTCAATATGTTTGTCTTTTCAGGTTTTCTTTCCTTTCTTTTCTTCTCCATTCTACCCCTTCCTCTTACATAGGTACATTTTCTTGGTTGATTCTAATTGGGAACTTCTTGGTTGTGAATGCTTATTCGCTGTCTTCAGCTGTCGCAGGATCATTACCAAGCTATCTGAAGAATCCCTTAGGCTAATTAGCCAATCAAAAACACACGCAGAATTAGGCCAAGAATGAAACCTTTAACATTTTGCATCCTTCCCTTAAAGCTGCTATCCCCCTCTTCTATTTTATTATTGATACCTTTAATACTATTTCAACTTTCTTCACTAAATCTGGATGTTCCTCGCATGGGAGTTAATACATAGGTGTTGCATACACCATCCGTCCTTTTGAGTCCTTGTGATACACCTTCAATCTCAAGTAGTAGATACCGAGCTAGATAAGATCGACATTGATGAATTCATGAAGATGAAGAACAAAGTCAATCTTTGCTTGATAGGACATCACACACACAAAAAGATAGTAATTTTCAAAGAAATGCGTAATATCAATTAATAACTTCAGGGGGGGGGGGAGCAA
>Ga0302285_10000702_pt1 | contig 18296 bp, 11 predicted proteins | sample III_Fen_E2_2_FD_200455 | JGI IMG/M metagenome (GOLD analysis project Ga0302285, IMG submission 200455) | Peat permafrost microbial communities from Stordalen Mire near Abisko, Sweden - III_Fen_E2_2 | ecosystem: Environmental > Terrestrial > Soil > Wetlands > Permafrost | place: Sweden: Abisko... | reverse complement strand
GTGCACCGTTTTGAGATCGGATCGTGAAGCTTGTGACTGTGTTTGCAGTTACATTTGAAATCTAGATTTCCTTAAGATGGGACATAAGAAAAATGCGGACAATGACAATTTGGAGCATTGCACAAGACTCTAGATAACGAAGGTGGATCGATATAGTTGTGTTGTTTGAATTCATGATTGCAAAAGCATTTTGTACTTGGCATAATCTTCTTGCATTCTTTATTCTTTTTCAAGTTCTACCATGTGCCATAGACTCGATTACTTGATTTCTAGAGCAAGCTAAAAAGCATTTACTCATACTAATCGTTGGTTAGCTTCTCTTCCATCAAAAGGAGATCAAAACGGAAACAAACAATTTGATCATAAAACTTTGCGTTTTTTTCTAAGTAATATACACTAAATATCATTAGTTTAGCTATGAGAAATTGAAAAAGAATAGTTTGAAAAAAAGAGATGGATACATTATTTACAGCATATTTCTTTTAATAAAATCAAAACAAACCCTGGAAACATAGGATTAATTGTCCCCATGCTGAAAAATATTGAATTCATCTACTGACTTATTAGAGTAAAACAAAAACCAAGTTTGTTTTTCCTCTTGGTTTCACAATCCATCTGCATATTTGCAGCGAGTGATCCATGGATGATTGAGCGCTTCTTTTGCAGTAGGTCTACGTGTGTAATCAATCTGTAGGCACTATTTGACAAAGTCTAAGAACATATTGTCATTTACTCTCATCCTGTTTTGCGATTCCCAAACCATAAAAAATCAGTTTTAGAAACAACCACATTAATCTAAACAACATTTTTTGTACCTTGCTTTCAAATTTGATTTCTTTGGTACTAAGATTTATATTTTCCCTGTTTTAACTGCATTTTTCTAACCATCTGGGTTCTCCACAGGCTAGGATTAGTCGCCTTCTTCAACTACCTGAGATAGTTTAAAATTATAAAAAATCAAATTGATTATCCTGAAGAAATCACATTTTAAACCTAATATTTTCTTACTTCCAAATACAATAGCTTCTCTCTTGTGAAAAAATTACTAACTAGTCTTCCTTCCTTCATCATCCATTCTGGGAATGGACCAACAATTGCAATAACTCTAGATAATAGCCCTTAAATGTTTTCATTCTAGAATAATACATTTCCAGTCCATAATTCACTGAGAATGCAACCAAGACTCCAAATATCAATTCGATAATCGTACTTACATCCAATAATCACTTCGGGAGCTCGATATGATCTACTCTACACATATGAACTCAAGTGATCATGGATGAAACAACTTGACCCAAAATCTATAACTTTAACTTCACAATTTGGTTTTGATTTCATCAAAATATTCTCTGGTTTCAAATCACAATGGATCAATCTAAGGGAATGGATAAATTCCAAAGCTACTAATATCTATTAAGCAACTTTCTGCAACCGTCCGACAGTGAAGTATTTCTCTTTCTCGTTTTCCCTGTTAAACTAAACAAAAAAAAATTGCAAAAATTAGTCTAACTCTAAAAACAATTTTTCTTTTACTTTGTAGAATTCATAGAGATTATCTTCTAGGAGTTCAGTGACGATGAACAAATGCTCTTTATGGTAGAAGTAATCGTAGTATCTTAGAACATTCTTCTAATCAGGATCTCCATTGCAGTTGATATATCTCAATAATTTGATTTCATCGATACTCTGATCAAAATAATCCTTATTATTCTCAATAACTTTCATGCACATAATCTTGTTTGTGACTAAATCCATGCACTGAATTGCCTTCGAGAATGCAGCACTACCAAGATATTCCATGACTTGATATCTCCCAGCAACGATGGAGTTGATTACAATTGGGAAATCTTTAGTTTCTTCAAAACCAGTACGTTCTCTGTCGAAGATAATTTTTAGATTAAACACATCGTAGATGATTTTATCATATTGCACTGGATAGAAGTCATCTTTAGATTGAGGATGTTTCACGTACTCTGGCAAGAAAATAGTTTATTTCTTGATTTGCTGAGAGATAAAAAATGGGAAAAGAAAAAAGTGAAATATCAACCAAATATCAAGGCTTAAAATGTGAGAAATGGAGATGGAAATAAACCCATTTTAACGCACTCTAAAACAAGAAATAAATGAAATGATTTTTCCTTACAGATTTCTATTTAATAACAGGGATTTAAGGTTCTTCAGGCTTAGGAGCACCACCGTCAGGAGAATTTAGATTTACTCCTGCCACCACTGTGCTCGGATATTCTTTGTGCGCATCATAGCCTTCCTCTAATAGCAACAAAATCAAACAAAAATGAAAAATAATTTACATATTTTTGTTTTGCGTTTAATTTATTACTTTTCGGAACTTGAGATACAGCTCTTGCAGGGAAATCATGCTGTTCTGCTAGTTATTAGGAAATCCGAGGAAACCCTGCTTCAGGTACTTCATAGAGATCGAACCCAACATCATCATCTCCAGTTAATTCATCGATTAGAGGAGTTGAATCTTCTAATGTTTCTGGTGTTTGGTAATTTTAGTCTAAAACTTGAGTTGGAACACCTAATTAATCTTGATTTCTACTATTAACTTCAGTATTTTATGGAATACTTTAACCAGCTGTTGGAGTAGCTGATGACAAAATAAATATTAGTCAACTGATTAGTTTCTAATTGGTCAAATTAATCATACCTAATAAATCATTTGGTTGTTGTTGTTGCTACTGCTATTAAGATGAACTTGATTATTAATTTCCACTTACGTTTTTAGGGAGACTGACTTATTATGATTGATTAAACTAGCCTAGAAGCTTTAAATCTTATTCTTATTAGTATTATGGTTGGTTTTGAGATTGTTACTTCTCTGATTTGCCTTGTGGATTATGTTACTGAGATTCTTTATCATCTTCTTCCCAACTATTCGTATTTTCTGTTTTAATCATGCTCTGAGCTTCTTACCTCTGAACAACACACACACACAATGGATTAACAATCAGCTCACACATATTCATTCTGAAAAGATTAAAATTTCAATTCTGCACTTACATCCTTTTGAAGAAACGAATTCGTGACGGAGAGATTCGGAATGTCTTGCATAACATCTGTCGCTTCTACCATTCTCTAGAATGTTTGGTTATCAAAGAACTTTTCTATTTTGGAATTCAAAGTCTCATCTTCCAGCAGATTTGGAGATGCAACAAGCTTATTCATTAGCTTCTCCATAATTTACTCTGTCTCTTCCTAGCTCTAAATATTTTTGTTCATGGTGAAACTTCTCGCAAAAAGAAAAATCTAAAATTCTACATAAAGTTTTGCGTTTTTGGGAGCAATTTGAGGTTAAGATGCTCCCCAATTATTGTTGTTCTTCGTTTAGAGTGTCTTTCCATCTATGTCTCTTCGAGATTTCTGAACAACTACCTTCTTAATCGTTTCTAATTACAAATAGTATGTTTAAAAATTGAAACTCCCGATATTAATGCAAAACAATCAAATCTACAAATATGTTAGGAAACTAAAAAAAGTTACTCATTAAGTTTAAGCCTCCCTGTGTTTGATTTGATTCATCTCTTGAGGAAGAAGGTAACTCAGATACGATTGTCTTTTGATTTCTTGCATATGTCTCTAATCATAAAATCAACAAATTGTGTTTTGTTGGTAACTTTCAATCTCTTTAAATGAGTTTTAAAAATGTTCACTAAATGCATACCCATATCATCTTGAAATGCTTTAAGAGACTTCACCATCCCTGCTTGGTTTAAAAAGCTCATAAGCTGCCCACATGCTTCTAGCATTTCGTTGATAATCTGTCTCTCAATATTTGAAGATTCGTTCCTTTATTTAATTTGATTTTCTCTTTCTTTCTCACTCTAATTTAATAAATCTAAAATGAATCACGAATCATCAGAAAAACCAACTTTATTATCTTTCAAATTTTTTGTTTAAAAATCCAAGATTATTTCCTTCGACTTCAAGAAAAATTCAGCCATAACTCAAACTAGTAAGATCCTCATAATTTGTATATCTTCAACTTTCAGTCATTCTGCTTGACTTAATAAAAATCAGAGACATTGAACTATTTTAAGATTGGAGATGTCTAATTCAAGTGTCGTTTAGAGTAGTAAAATCAACCAAGAAACAAAATTAATTTCTGATCATTAAATATTTTCTAAAATTGAAGATTGTAATCTAAGCCTTTAAACAGTTGAAACAGAAAAAACTCCAATTTTCTACTATTCTTTGCTTTGACAGAATAAGATAATATTAGCTTTCCATCTACTTTATTTAAAGAAAAACTCCAACCAATAGACTACCTTAATACTTTTGTTTTGTATCTCTCAATTAGATAATAGTCACAATTTGGATCAATTCAAAATATCTAATATTTATCTTAAATTGCATTTTGATCTTGAAGTAAACCATTAATTATAGGAATCAAGACCATTATTCTAATAAAATAAATCAAATTTTGAAAGCTCCTTTCTTTTCTCATTTCACCATCTCTCATCCTGATTCTTATCTCTAAATAATCCTTTTTATTTTTAGTACTATAAAAGTTTACATATCACCACTTAAACTGCACCTCTCAAACAAAAAGGGTCTATTTTAACTTTGATCTTATTTTTCTATTTCTTCTCTTATTTTGAGATCCACTTTGCTGATTAGTAGAAGGATTCCGAATGAATTGAAAAGCGTGAGAAAAAATCTGAAGAGATAATAATAAATTAATAAGCTCACACAAAATCTCCCAGATCGGAAAAAAAAAGAAAAGATAAACAGACAAACAGAAATTACAAATGAACAAGAAACACGCAACCATCAACAACTACATCCTCGGCAAGACTCTTGGTTCAGGATATCAAGCTAAGGTAACTAAATCTTTACAGGGCATAGGGGAGTAATGTTTTCGCTCTTAACATTGATCTTGCGCTAAATATTTCTTTTTCTTTATCCTCTTTTCCTCTTCCTCCTCTTATTTTCTGCAAGTTTCAATCCTTTTCATTTTTCTATTTCATTATCTTCGATCAATAAAATATAAAAATCAAGATAAGAAATTGTTTAATCAAAGTGAGGATAAAAGTGGCTATTTGAGGCATATTCTTTCATGTGGTTTAATAAGAGAGAAAGAGAGAGTTAAATTGTTTAGCCAGCCCCCTTTTTTTAAATAATATCATTGTTTCCCTTTTTCAATTTTTCAACACTCTAATAATCTAAGATATTTTATTAATTACTCGTTTAATTATTTATTTTTAGGTGAAATTAGGAACGATTAATGGACAATAAGTCGCTTGCAAGATCTTCAAGAGTACTCACAGTCTCGCTTAGAACATGAAGGCTCTTAAGCAAGAAATCGGCATCATGCAGAAGTTGCACTAGACAAATTTGGTTAATTTAATCGAAGTCATTGAAAACGGTACCTACACTAAAAAGAATGGCACTACTTATGAAGCTCTGTGCATCGTTTTAGAATTCTGCGCAGGTGGTGAATTATTTGAATATGTTGCCAACAGCGGTAGATTCTCTGAAGAAGTCGCTCGTGCTTATTTCCATTAGCTTATCACTGGGCTAGAGTATATGCACGCTAACAACATTTCACACAGAGATCTTAAGCCTGAGAATCTATTGTTCGACAGCTAATTTACTTTAAAAATTGCTGATTTCGGATTTTCTACTCTTATGGCAGGCAAGGACGGAAATGGACTCCTGAAGACTTGCCTTGGAACTGAAAGTTACATGGCTCCTGAAATTCACGCAAAATAACCTTACATTGGATCGTCTGTTGATCTCTTTGCTGCTGCGATTATCCTGTTCATCATGTACGCAGGCACTCCTCCTTTCTCCAAGGCTGATCCCAAAGATCCCTACTATAAATTACTTTGCTCAAACAGACACGACACCTTTTGGTAGGCACATCTTAAGAACAAAGGATCAGAGAATTTCTTCTCACCTGATTTCATGAACTTCATGAACTCCCTCCTCGCTCAAGACGCCGCTCAAAGACTCTCTCTTGCTGAAGTTAAGAGTCACCCTTGGTACAATGGACCAGTTACTCCTATTGATTAGATTAAATAGTAGTTCTTAGTGAGATACAACTCCGTTCAAGCTGCTATTGAGAAGGAAAGACTTGAAAAACAACAACAAAAGCTTCAGGAAAAGAATAAAGAACCTGGAAATATGAGTAAAAATCAAATAAAATATATTTTTCTTAATCATATTTTTCTAATTATTTTCCTTTTTTAAATAGTGTTCGCTGGAGCCAACAAATTCAGAAGTGGTGGAGACGACCAAGCAAATGAATTCGCTGGAATCGAACAAGCCTTCAATCTCCTATCTGTCAAGAGAACTCTTCGTGACATCGAGGAAGGAGACGACAACACATCTTCTTTAAAAACTGCAGCTGATGCTGAATACTTATTCAAGTTCTTACTTAAGAAATACAGCGATTTCGCACAAAAAGCTGAACCTTCCGACAAATATTTCAAGATCAAGTTCCAAGCTGTTGATAGCAACCAAATCCCAGTTGAGTTCTCTGTCGAAATCAAGAAAGTTGACGAAGAAATCAACATCCTCGATTTCTAGAAACAACGTGGTCAAGCACTCAGCTACTTCGAGATTGTCAATAAGATCAAGGATCAGATTGTCGCTCTCTGAGAGACAAAAACAATCCTTGCTAATGTTCTCACCAAAGGATAAAAAAAGATTTATATTTTCTGCACGTTGTACTATCAATTTGAGATGATTTTCTGCAGATTCTAACAAAATATAATTTTCATAAATCTATTGAACAAGAAAGTGAAATAACTGAGGCATTCTTTACATTTTAAAACATACTATTCTACTATTAATACTCATAGGAATATAAGAAAGAAAAGAAGAAAGAACATTTCAATGCAAACGCAAGACATCAAGCAGAAATTCGATCGAGTTTAGAGCAACTTTTTCATTTTCTATGACGCAGACTGCAGAATTTATGTATTCTTATCTAATCCATAATCAAGATCATTGAGTAATTCATTTTAGCTATGCAGTTCATCGTTGATTTAGGTCCCTCCGTGCTTGATCCTTCCCACAGCTGATAGCATAGAGTCAATTACTTTTTCTTGTTATTAATTCTCATCAGCATGAAACTTCATTATTTAATTCCTAGATTAACCCTCAATGTCATATTTATCCTCAAATTTTTCAGCTTTTTTGTTATTATTAGTTACATTATTAAAGAACTAAGCATGTATGGCTTTTCTGCTTTGTTCTAATTCAGCTAACAACTTTCTTCTTGCTTCTAGTTCCCTAGCAGTGATACCTAAACTTTATTAGTTTTTCTCCTATTATTTAACAAGCTCTTGAACTCTGATTAAGTCAACTGTGAAGCTCTTCAACTATCCTCTGATCTCTGCATCCATTGAGCCTATTGGTTTCCCGTTTGCTTTCATTTCATTTCTTTTCTGCACATCGCGATTTAAAGAAGTTTGTAATTTTTTGAGATCGTCATATTCTTTTTAGTAGGTACCCATTGCGGTATTATTTATTCTGATCAATATGCTTATCCTTTCTAGCTTTTTGGATTTTACTAATAATCAAAAACTAACAAATTAAGGATTCTAAGATGTTAGGATAAACAAATTATTCTTATTCTTTTGTAGATTTTGATTTAAAAAACGCAAAAATAGTCAATATGTTCTTATTGCCATTTTTTTGTTTGAATAAGCATAGCATACACAATGATGGAAAAATCTAGATTTTGGTTTTATAGGAGATTTATGAAAATCATTAATTAAGATGGCATTCATTTTTTGAAATGCAAGAAATAAGGAAAGATAATATTTTTCTGGTGAAGTTATTAAAATAGAATAATTTTGGAAGTGCTTAAGACAAGTGATTGATCATTTTGGAAAGAATCAAAATTTTGTCATAAAATAGATTAGTTTTTTTTCAGATTTTTTACCAAAGAACTAGATAACAAATGGGCAAACTAAACCAAGTAAAAGAAAGATATATTTTTATATCGCCCACATTGCAAGCAGGCTGGGAAGATGAATCCAACATAAATGACTTTGAGGGCTCTAAAAAGCTTGGATAAGGTAGAGAAAACACTTTACAAATCAGTCTAGAAATCTATGGATTAGTCTGTTTTTACGCATATTTTTAAATAATTTGTTTTTAGGAGCGTTCGGTAGAGTCATAAAAGTATTGCATAAGAAAAGCAAGCTAACCTACGCTGTTAAAGAGATCAACAAAAAGAACTTAAAACTTAATAATATGCTAGAGCAAGTTGGAAATGAAGTTAAAATCATGTACTTACTCAATCACCCATACATCCTCAAACTTTACAATCACTTTGAAGACGATATAAACATTTCTCTTGTTCTTGAATTCGCTGAAGGGGTACATACACACATTTTCATAAATAATTTAGGTTCTATTTCATGAGCGCTGTTGCTAATCCTAATGACTTGTTTGACTAGGGACAACTTTACACAAAAATGTTTAGAACGCCTGAAAAAAAATTCGAAGAAAAAATAGTAGCAAAAGTAAATTTTTATTTCTTTTTATTGCTATTTTTTTTGAGTGAAATATGATAATTTGAAGGCAAAACAGTTGCTAACTTTATTTCTTCTTTTTTTTAGTATATCTACTAACTCTGTAAAGGTCTTGAGTACATTCATAAAAAGGGAATCATCCATAGAGATATAAAACCAGAGAATATTCTTCTAGATAAAGATGGAAATGTTAAATTAGCTGATTTTGGCTGGTCAAATTTTAAGTAAAGTAATGAAGTTCGTACAACATTCTGTGGTACGCTAGATTACCTCGCTCCAGAGATGCTTGATAGTAGTCATGAGCATGATTTCGGTGTGGATATTTGGTCTGTTGGTGTACTTTGCTATGAGCTTCAAACAGGGTTCAGTCCATTCGGACCAAAAAATAACCAAAATGATGCAGATTTTGTGGACTAATAGACACGTTCCAACATCAAAGTAAAAGGAGAACATAAAATATTACATTTTTGAGAATATACTCCAATTCAGTAATAGTTCATAATTAATAGAATAACTTTTTATTCTTTAGAATTTGAGATTCGATTTTCCTAAAGACTTCCCTCCCCTTGCGAAAGATCTTATCACCAAGATTCTAGTTAAAAATCCTAAGGGTAGACTTCCCTTAAAGGATATTCTTCTCCATCCGTGGATCACTTGTAAAGACAGAATAGAATTATTTGGCAAATAATTGATTATTTTCTTTGGTAGAAATCGTCGAGGGTGATTCTGAACCTGTTGTAGAGACAATAAGCTCCTAGAAAACAATTTAAAAGAGCAAATTAGCAGATGATTTTGGAATCTAGCCTAAGACAACATTCACTGAAGAAGAAATCTACTAAGCATCGCGTCCTGATAGTGTATTGCAACAACTACAAAACGAATTATTTCATGGATTATTAGTTATTTTGGATATTAAATTCCTCATTTTTTACTGTTTGCAGATTATAAACAAAGAATTCGATGAGACAAGCTCAATCAAAAGCAACATGGAACCATAGTAAAGATTAGTTAAATCCATAATTAAACTAGTGTTTACCATTTTATTCTTTGCATTCAAAGCTCGAAGTAATTGGGCAAAACAAACTTCATCCAGAGCGCAGGAAATGGCGATCTCAAACAATAATTCATAGATCAACTTTAAAATGAAGTAAAGAAGCTTAAAGCCACTGTGAATTCTCTTGAAGTCTACAAATAGAAAAAGGATAAAGAATGTGATTCCTTAAAGCAGTAGCTTGCTTATTTCAGTCAAAGTGGAACAGCTCAGCAAGCAGTTCCAGACTCAATCATTGAAAAACTCAAAGATAAAGATGAAAAATATGCAATTGTGAAAAAAGAATATGATTATATCAAACAAAAGTATTCAGAATAAGAATAGACGATTGCAAATCTGTAGAAAAAAAAGGAGACTATCGGAGATGATGCAAGATTAAATCGCTTAGAAGATGAGAACCTTTCTTACAGAATTTAAATAGAATAACTTAAATCAGAATTGGTAAAAGAGAATTTCAAAGAAAATTTACTCTTTTTTGAGATAATTATCAATTTCTATTCTAATAACAAAAATAGGGTAAACCACCTTAAAGTGGAGGAAAAACTGCCATCGAAGATATGATGACAAGGATCAATGATTACAGAGAAAAAAATGAAAAACAAAAGGAAGAAATCAAAAAGGTAGCAACAACATTTTGATGTCAAACCAATTGTTAAATTAAATAATTATTAATCAATTTTCATTTTTGTTTTTCTGTTTAATAACTGTTTTTAGAATCAAGAAGAAATAACTAAATTACAGCAATCTAAAAGTTCAGCCATGGGAATGAGCGGTAGCAGCTCCTCTAGCTCCCAAAATTAAATGGGAGATTTAGATTTTGTGCTGAAAGATCTAAAACAAAAGTAGCTTCAGTAGCTCAACGAACAGAATAAAAAGAAAATATGAAAAAGAATTCAACTTTATTTGTTGCTGTTTTCTCCCTCTCATTCGTCATCGAATAGCATACATCACTCTTAGATTTGAAAGAGTTCTATGTTTGCGTAATCTCTCTCTCAGCATTACTGAAAAATCATTTGGGAGGGAAAATTATTCCAAAAAATTCAATAATACGTAATTTTTTCTCTTGTCCATGGTTGAATCAATATAAATCAATAGTAACACTAAATTGAGATGATAAAGACCTAGGGTGACTCAATCAAGCGTTAAGGTTGAATTACGCAATACTTATGCTAGCTTCAATATTGTATTTTGTTTAAAATAAGAAGAAATAATTCTTTAAATTCGAGAGAAATAATAAAATTAGCCAAGTTCAATTAAACAAATTATTTGATACAAACTATCATTTTCGAATGAACTTTTTAAGAAAAAAAGTAGATATTCCCGAAACGAAGTAGAAGATATATGTTTTGTTGCCTGAAATAATTGTGGAAACAAAAAGAAGGATAATTTTGAATTGGGAGTAATATCTAATTTTTAAAATTTCTTGGATCAGATTACGATTGATTTGTATTTTTTTTTTATTTATTAGTTCCCTCCCCCTTTCAAAAAAGCTAAAAAACGTTACAATCTTGAGGCAAATGCGTGTTTTGTTTTGATATCGTGAGTGATGGAGAACATTAAAGTGAATTTTTACTTTGTGAGATTGAAAGAAAAATTAATAAATAAGCATGTTGAGTTGTAAGTTAAAACTGTAAAGAAAAGAGTTGAAAAACAAGAAACAATAATGATAGTTATATGGCGCAGATGGAAGCCAAATAAAGAAGCAGAAAAAGGTAAACTTGTATGAAGAAAGTCTTCCCACGCAAGATCTCACTCGTTAAGAATAATCTAGTCTTTCTACGAAGGATTTCAAAAAAGAAAACACAGACTTAGAGATAAAAATAATAGTGAATATAAAAAGTATTAAAAATAAGTGCCAATTCAAAAACAGGGGAAAGGACTTGCAAAGAGAAGATTAATACTTTACTAAAAGAAAGAATTGATATTTGAGTAAATAGGAAAAGCGCATAAATTAGCTTACAAAGAATGGGAAAAATAGGTGATTTCTACGAAGGAAAGACAGTGTTGTTGACAGGTATCACAGGATTTTTGGGCAAAGTGATCTTAGAGAAGTTTCTTCGCGTGCTTCCTTAAGTCAAGAGGATCTATGTGTTGATCAGAAGCAAAAAGGGAAGTAGCGTAGAAGAGCGTTTCAAGAAGGTCATTCATGATTCAGAAATATTCTTTAAACTCCGATAAATGAAAGGAAATGATTTCTTAAACTACATTCTGTAGAAAGTTGTCCCTCTAGAAGGTAACAAATGAATGATTTAGATACATATTGTAGAGCTATTAGACAAATATTCAAATATTTTTACATAAAACAGGTGATTTACTGCAGGATAACCTTGGGCTATCCAATATGGACAAGCAGATTCTGATAGAAGAAGCAGACATTTTCCTGAATTGCGCTGCGTCAGTTGATTTCAATGCTAAATTGCATGACGCCATTGGAATCAATGTAAATGGAACTCTCAGGATGATGGATCTAGCTAAACAAGCAAAGAAGGTTAAAAATTTCGTCCATGTTTCCACTTGCTATGTGAACAGTGATAAGCAAGGATGGATCGAAGAGGAAATCTACGATTCTCCCGTTAATGCAAGATAATTGATGGAGGATATCCTGAAGATTCCTGCCGCATAACTAGAAAAATAAACGAAATAGATTCTTGGAAAATTCCCGAATACGTATGTGTTTACGAAAAGTGCAGTGGAAAGAATTATTAAAGCCGAAAGACCTCCTAACATGACAGTCACCATAGTGCGTCCATCTATTATCGCCTCATCTATGGCCGATCCTACTCCTGGATGGGTTGAAGGTGTCTCAGCTGCAACAGCTGTATTCTTACTTTCTGGAATTGGTTTGCTTCGACATATCCATGTCAAAACAGATGTAATTGGAGATCTTATCCCTGTGGATATTGTCTCAGACGAAGTAATTGTGACAGGTGCATTATGCGCAGAAACTCGTTAACTTAATGTTTTCAATTGCGCTACTTCAAGCAGAAATCCTATGACTTGGATGCTTTCTCAAACAAGGGCGCGTGCTTATTGGTCGAACAATCCAGCTGAGAAGGGTATTGCTAAAATGGATATTACTCTTTTAGAAAATGAAACGCTTCTTCGTTTCCATCATATTAAGAGGAGAATATCTGCTCTTGCTTTGAGGAAAATCGCTAATCTCGTTGGAGATGAAAATATGAAGAAAAACGCGAATCGATATGTTAAGGTAATTCAACCAAAAACAAATTTATAATTTCACTATAATAAATCTTTATCTGTGTATTTTTTAATTTAATTGCACCAAATTAATGTATTTTTTGCCTAATTTAATGTATTGTTTGTTTCCCCCAAAAATAGTTAGTCTACAAGGCAGAGATGGTCAGTGATACATTCAGTCCGTTTGCAACAACTGAATGGATTTTCGATAGCAGAAAAATTGAAAAACTCCTTACAATCATGGACGAAGATGAGCGCAAAACCTTCAATGTTGATGTCTCCTCCATTGACTGGAATACTTATTTGCTCATTTTCAACTGGGGCATGTAGCGATTCATTTTACATCAAAACACTGAACCTCCCGTATCAGATAAGAATGACGTCCTCAGCAAAGGCAGCTACTCTGCGAACTAGACTTCTTACTTCTCAGATATCAACTGGGCAAGAACTTCAGGGAAATTATTCAAGCCTAGATCTTATGAGGAGTATAAATCGTTGGTGTTTAACTCCTCCGCTGTTTAGCAAGCGATTACGTAAGTCATTGAAGAGAGGTAAAAGAAATCAGGTGCATCGATGAACATTGTGAATCAAGTCAACAGGGAAGCGCAAGCGATCATCAAAGAAATGATTTCAGATTATAAAATGCCATTTATTCGAGCAATGGCCTGGTTCCTTCACAAGGTTTTCAAATAAATCTATGAAAAAGTTGTTATTGACGACCATTAGTTGAAACTGTTGGTATCTCATGATGTCAAAACAGAAGGTCCACTTGTGTTGATACCTACTCATAGATCTTACATAGATTTCTTGCTGGTATCGTATATTTTCTTCGCTTACAAGGTGCAATGCCCACATATCGCTGCTGCGGAGGATTTCCTGAATGTCACTATCGTGCATCATATTCTCAGAGCTTGCGGTGCTTTCTTTATGAAGCGTGGCTAGAAATAGAATCCTGTCTACAATGCTATTTTCTATGAATACGTCTAGCGTCTCTTAATCGATGACTGCAATCTTGAGTTCTTCGTGGAAGGTAAGATTTATTACCCAAATATTGTTTTTTCTCAAAAACAAGAATTGTGAGGAAATATTTTTAATGTCATTTTTTGTTTTTCAGGAACAAGATCAAGAAGTGGTAAGATGCTCCATCCTAAATTCGGAGTCATGGGTATCGTAGCTGATGCAGTATTTGACAATAAGATTCCAGATGCTAAGATTGTGCCTATCACTTTGAACTACGAAAAAGTCCTTGAAGGAGACACTTTCCCTTATGAGCTTCTTGGAGAAGAAAAAGTCAAAGAATCACTTCCTAGGTTAATCAAGGCAATTAAGACACTTAATATGAACTTCGGAAAGATTCACGTGAGTATCTGCCAACCTATCGGAGTCAAATAGTATCTCATGGAGAACCACCCTACTGCTGATCTCACAAATCGAGTTGCTAGAAAAGGTGTTATTAGAGATCTAGCTTACTAAATCGAATACAAATTAACTGAAAAACTAGTCTGCCTTTCCACTAGCATTGTTTCTTCGCTGATGCTCTGGTCACGTAAAGGTATCTCCGAAGACACTCTGATTGCTAAAGTCCATTGGCTTTGCTAGCGAATCGCCGAACGTGGAGGAATTCTCCCATTTGGCTGCGATATTTCTGGCTCTACGATTGCAACTAAATCAGCAGTTAATTTACTTTCAGGAATCCTAATCAAATCAAAAAAGAACATCTTCGAAGTTGAAGTAACTTCCGACACTGAGTACAAGAATGTTCTAATGCTTCACTACTACCGCAATGGACTCATCCATGTCTTTATCCTCGAAGCTATTGTCTGTGTAGTCCTCGCTGGCTTTGGATAAATATCCTTAACCGAAGGTATTACATTAGAACGAATTTGGGAGGAATCTGCTTTCCTGTTTGATCTATTCGAGCGTGAATATGTTCTCCCAAATGTCCCTAAGACTATTGAGGCTTTCAGTGCTACTATCCTAGCTCGCATGGTTGATCTCGGAGTTGTACGTTTAGGAGCTGGCAATAAGATTATCTCAGGTGACTAAAAACAAATTTCATATTGCTGCTCCCTCGTTTGGCCTCTTGTTGAAACTTACTGGGCTACTATTGTGTACATGTTTACTTTAACTGAGACCAAGACCCTTTAGGCCAAGCATTTCCTGAGTTAGGCATAATGGTTCACTGAAAATCTTCATGATGAACGAATCATACAATATCACGAAAGCTGCTCTTTGGACACAATTAAAAACGCTGTGTCGAAATTCAAGGCTTTACAGATCATCAATGTCAGCAGTTCAACAGGTAAATGCGATGGAGAAGAGCACATTACATTACTTATCACTGAGGAAAAGCTAAATGAAATGGAATCGCATATTCAAAAATTCCTAAAAAGAGGATTCTCACAAAGCGTTTCAGTAAGTGAACTTGCAAAGAGAACTCTTATGTCAGAGTATCCAATTTTAGCCCGTCTTTGAGACTAAGAACTTTGGAAGAACACATTGCAAGTCTCAGCTATTTTGATGTGCTTTGTTCTTTCTTGTTTTATTTGTTTCTTCACTTAAATTTATTGTTAGAAGAGAATAAGAGAAAGCTCCATTCTTGGATTCATATTTGTAGTGTTTTTATTTATGTTATTCAAAAAGCAACTGCTTTAAGGTGAATTTTAATAAAAATCACATTTTTTAAACAGGAAAAGTACCTTTTCAAATATGCAAACGTGCTGTTATTGCAGATTTTAAGATTTCAGCTCAACTGTGATTTTCATCTTAAAAAAAATATTTTGAATTTGGAAATATCTTACAAACTCCTCCCAATTTGGAAGCATCACAGCAATTGAATTGAGATACATTTTATCATTCACTCAAACCATCAAAAAAGCACTCAGTAATTGTCTTGCACTTTAAGCCTTAAAACAGCACAAATATTTATCTTTAATACAATCTATCTTTCCTTCATTTCTTCACTGTTATTTCAGCAGAAGGGCATAGCTTGTGTGCTGACAATTTACTAACATTCTTAAACAACGCTGGCTGCAATAATAAATGACTGCTTCTCACTGGTAAGCTTTCTTTCTATGAATGAGTCAAATTGATGCCTTGCCTGACAGTAGTATTGGTACTGTTATTGTTGTTGTTTCTATTTGATTTATTATTCGTTTGCAACTCAATATCTCCATTGTTTCGTTGTCTTGATGTGAGATAAGCTATCCCAATTGAAAGTTATGGTTATTTACCATTCCTATCTTAACTACTATTTACCATAGGATTAACAGCTGTTTGAATCTAGAAGCTCGATTAAACTTTGATTTTCTTTTATACTTCACCTTATTGCAGATTTGTTCTCATCATGGGTGGTAATTTCGCTGCATTTTGCAATGAATCAATCTAATTCATTTTCTGTCTTGCTTCTGAGCTTCTCCTTGCGCTTGAGAAGAGACTTGAATAAAACTAAGGAGAATAAAAAGGGAGGCTACTGCTATCGTGTAGTGAAGCTCTAGAAGGAGTGCGAGAAGGTATGCTAGTCTAACCAAGAGGTTCAGGTTTTGAAGGGGTAGTTAAAGAATCATTTACAGCGGGTTGTAGTAATGCTGCTGGTGACGGTGGGGTTGGTGATACTAGATTATAAGATCTTTGATTGTTTTCTTTCTAAAATGCCTGATTTTTCGCTAGAGGGAAGAAGAATTACTCTAATGCAACACAACGAGATGGAGAAGAATAAGGACTTGGAGAGAGCATGGTCTATTATGATTTATTAGATAATAAAGATATCTAACTGGTAGTTCTTCGTCTTCTCAGTAAATTAGTCGTTGGAGTCTTGCATTGCGAGTCTAACTTAACAATAACTCTCTTATCTTTCTTGTATTGTTGAGCATCGTACAGCAATGATGTTCGTTGAGCTTGTTAACTATTCATCGCATGCTCACGGGAAGGATTCCTAGAGGTTTATTATGATTTAACTTATCTAATTGATGAATTCACTTGGATATGCAGTGAATTCCCTTTCAATGGCTCATTCAAGCTCATCAGGGTATTAGATGGGTTTTCAGCTGATGGAAGAGGAGACTGCATAGGAGGATCTGTTTGGAGTTGGAACTTATACCAGCAGCTCTTAGTTGATCTTGCACCGGATTAAGCAGTCTAGCAATAGACCCTTGAAGAGATTCGTTGGTTACGAGGAGAGGACTGCTAAGATTGGAGAAATAGCTTCAGAGAGGTATTACGAAACGGAATCTGTGATTACTAGATATTTGAATTGCAGGGAAGTTAGCTTAATGGTAATTCTACATCTCTCTTGTCAGTTGTGTAGGTATTGTCTATCTTCGGAGTATTCATGTAGCTTTTCACTAATAACTTATCGAATTCATCGCTCTATGGCAGTTGTAATCTCTTCATTAGTGCTCTTTTACGAGATTACTTGTGGGCTTGTTTTTACAGGAACTCTTGATCTTTAAGCGTTTCTTAGTCTTGATCTTAGCCTTGTTCCTCCAACTTTGATTGCTATTACAATTTCCTAGTGTTAGTAGTGTCCTTGCCAAAACTACCATTTAATTTTCCTTAGATTTGTTTTGCTTCTTCATGCCTCGAAAAGCTTAACTTCAATGGATTTCGTTTCTACTCGTTTCGCTTGCTTTCTTTTCCTAGATCTTGACTACCTATTCTTTTTTCTTGCTGCTATCTCTCTAGCAGACTCTTAGCTCTTGATTATATGAGTGGATTGTCTTGCAGCTAAAACTTCTTGAATTTAAACTGTTAAGCTCTTCCGATATCTTCTTCATCTTCTTCTTGAATTTCCTTCGGCCATTCGGAACTTCTTCGGAATGGTGACACAAACGAGCAAGAATCGCTTAATCTACTGTCATTAGTACGATTCTTATTTGAACTAGTTCCTCGTTGTTATGTGTCGAAATCACTTGGTCTCTTCTCATGCTACGGACTTGCAAATTTGTAGTGTTGATTTATCGGTAACGGAGATGGTGTACATGCATATGTTTAAAATAATTCCTCCGATAAAGCATCCGATTTACGTGATTCATTAGGAATTCCAGGAGAATATTCCTAGAAATGCTTTGTTTAAGTACTCATTGTCGTTGTTAGTTTATCACCAATTTTAATCCCTTGATTCTTTCCTACAGCTAGACTGTCATTCCTCAAAGATCCACTGGGCATTGCTGTTTCACCTTTATTTCCAACATTAGTAGTTTTATCTTCATTTGCCATCTAAAGTAGATTTATATATTAATTAGAATTGATGATGATCATGTCTTTCTTGGATACTGATGGATTATTGTATCCAATGCTTCTCAGCGATTAAGGTGGAGAATATATCAAATCACTACTTCTTGCTGATGATAGCGGGTAAGATATTCCTACTCCATTGTCTAATACGGCACTTGAGACGTTTTTCAATTTATAGAACGATGAAGGTAATGGCTGCTATTGAATCGCATGCAGTTTCGAAACAGGCAAGGGAATTGCAGTAGTGGAAGATGTCGCAAGTGTTGGAGATATCGATCGAGATCCTAATCCACTAATGA
>Ga0302285_10000701_pt1 | contig 18310 bp, 11 predicted proteins | sample III_Fen_E2_2_FD_200455 | JGI IMG/M metagenome (GOLD analysis project Ga0302285, IMG submission 200455) | Peat permafrost microbial communities from Stordalen Mire near Abisko, Sweden - III_Fen_E2_2 | ecosystem: Environmental > Terrestrial > Soil > Wetlands > Permafrost | place: Sweden: Abisko... | reverse complement strand
GCAAGGGAATTATTGCTGCATCCCTGGGTAAATTATTACAGGCCAGAGGTTTTAAAGTAACTAATCAAAAGTTAGATCCGTACATCAATATTGATCCCGGGACACTGAACCCTTATGAACACGGCGAATGTTATGTAACAGTCGATGGTCATGAAGCTGATTTGGATTTGGGACATTACGAACGTTTTTTGAACGTTGAGACTCATCGTGCCAATAATATCACTACAGGACGCATTTACCAGAACGTTATTAATAAAGAACGACGTGGTGATTACCTGGGTAAAACCGTTCAGATCATTCCTCACATTACCGACGAAATCAAACGCAACATCAAATTGTTAGGTGCCAAAGGAGAATTTGATTTTGTGATTACCGAAATTGGTGGAACAGTGGGTGATATTGAATCCCTCCCGTATATCGAAAGTGTACGCCAGCTAAAATGGGAAATGGGAAAGAACTGTTTAATCGTTCACTTAACCTATGTTCCTTATCTTGCCGCCGCAAAAGAACTAAAGACCAAACCGACACAACATTCCGTAAAAGCATTGCAGGAACAAGGCGTTCAGGCTGACATTCTGGTTTTACGCACCGAGCACAATATCTCGATGGATATCCGCAAAAAAGTGGCTTTGTTTTGTAATGTAGAAACAACTGCTGTTATGCAATCGATCGATGTTCCTACCATTTATCGTGTTCCATTAAATATGCAACAAGAGAAACTGGATGAAGTTGTGTTGACTAAAATGGGTTTTGATTTAGAAAAGACTCCTGCAGCCGATATGACCAAATGGATTGCTTTTGTAGAAAAACTTGAAAATGCAACAGAAGAAGTCAGAATAGGAATCGTTGGAAAATATGTTCAACTGCCCGATGCGTATAAATCGATTATAGAATCATTATTACACGCAAGTGCATACAACAATAAGAAACTTAAACTCGAACTGATCCTATCGGATAAACTCGACGAAGAGAATGTTGATAAGAAACTGGGGAATCTTGATGGAATCATTGTTGCTCCGGGCTTCGGTCAACGTGGAATGGAAGGAAAATTTGTAGCATTAAAATATACCCGCGAACACAACATACCAACTTTGGGTATTTGTATGGGAATGCAGACTATGTCGGTAGAATTTGCCCGTAATGTACTGGGGTATGCTGATGCAAACAGTACAGAAATCGATCCAAATACAACACATAATGTTGTAGATATCATGGATGAACAAAAGAACATCCTGAATCTGGGCGGAAGTATGCGTTTGGGTGCATTTAAATGCAAATTGAAAAAAGGGACTAAAGCCTACGAAATATATGGCAAAGAAAATATAAGTGAACGCCATCGTCATCGTTTTGAATTCAACAATGCTTTTAAAGAAGAATTTGAAAAAGCAGGAATGATCTGCAGTGGGTTGAATGTGGAATCGAATTTGGTAGAGATTATTGAATTAAAATCACACAAATGGTACATCGGGGTGCAATTTCACCCGGAATACAGCAGTACAGTCGTAAATCCACATCCTTTATTTATCAACTTTATCAAGGCTGCAATAACGAAATAAGAGCCCCTAACCCTTAAAGGGGGATTTAGATGGTGAATGAATAAGACTGATTAAATTATATACTAATTTTAAAGCCTCCGCCAATTGGTGGACCGGAGACAGCAATTATAACTTTATGGATAAAAATACAATTCTGGGATTTGTACTGATAGCACTTATTGTTCTCGGGTTTTCACAACTGAATAAAAAATCGGATAAGGAGATTACAGCCGAAAAGCGGTACAGCGATTCCATTGCATTCGTTGAACAAAACAAAGTTGACCTTGCAGGAAAAGTCACCAAAGAAGCAGTTGTAAATGACTCTTTGGCTGTAAATGACACTACTGCTAATGGAAAGAACTTAAATGCTTTTGGCGATTTCAGCGCATCAGCTAAAGGGGTAGAAAAGTTCTATACCCTGGAAAACGAAATGGTTAAAATCACCTTAAGCAACAAAGGGGGTCGTATCTACTCAGTTCAACTAAAAAAATACTCGAAACGGGATTCCCTGGATAAAGCTCTGCCATTAATATTATTTAATGATCAGGAAAGCAACATGGGCTTCACGTTAGTTACCAATAACAACAGGGTATTAAACAGCTCAAACTTATATTTCGAACCGGTATCGGGGATTACTAAAGATTCAAAAGGTAATCAGTCACTGACATTACGATTGAAAACTACCGGAAAAGCATTTCTTGATTTCACCTACACCTTGCCCGGAAAAGATTATCTGGTCAGTTTCGGTATGAAAGCCAACAGCATGAATACTGTTATGCCTGCCGGTATCAATTCACTGGATATGCAATGGTCCTCAAAAATCCGGCAACAGGAAAAAGGCCGTCAATTTGAAGATCGTTATTCTTCTATTGATTACAAATATGTGGCTGACGATGTTGAAAAACTAAGTGAAAGTAAAAATGACGATAAGAAACTGACCAATAAAGTAAAATGGATTGCATTTAAAGATCAGTTTTTCAGCAGTATAATTATTGCTGATGATGCATTAAGCTCAACTACTTTAAAGAGTACGTTGGAACCGGTGAATTCAGGTTATCTGAAGGCTTATTCAGCAGAAATGTCTGTACCTTTTGATCCAACGGGGAAAACACCAACTACTTTCCGCTTTTTCTTCGGACCAAATCAATATAAAGTTCTTACGGCTATCGACAAAAGCACTCAACCTGAAATGGATCTGCAACTGAATAAATTGATTCCACTGGGATGGGGTATATTCGGATGGGTGAACCGGTTTGCCATTATTCCAATGTTCAATTTCTTTAGTTTGTTTATGACCAACTTCGGTCTGATCATTCTATTGATGACCGTTGTTATCAAACTTGTTTTATTCCCTCTGACTTATAAATCATATATTTCAAGTGCCAAAATGAGGGTACTGAAACCTGAGATTGATGAGATCAATGCCAAAATTCCAGCCGATAAAGCAGCCGAACGTCAAAAGGCCACTATGGATTTATATGGTAAAGTAGGCGTCAGTCCTATGAGCGGCTGTTTACCGACGTTACTGCAGATGCCGATATTATTTGCCATGTTTAGCTTTTTCCCGGCAGCTATTGAATTACGCCAGCAAAGCTTTTTATGGGCTACCGATTTATCAGCCTATGATTCGATTATGACATTGCCGTTCACGGTTCCTTTTGGTTTTGGAAACCATTTAAGTTTATTCTGTTTATTAATGACTGCAACCAATATTGTATTTACAAAACTGAACATGGCCAATACTCCAACCAATGACCAAATGGGTGGCGGAATGATGAAATGGATGATGTATTTAATGCCTTTAATGTTCCTGTTTATGTTCAACAATTACGCATCAGGGTTGAGTTATTATTATTTCGTTTCAACATTGATTTCAATCGGACAAACCTATGCCATCCGTGCAACTGTTGATGATAAAAAAATGCTGGCCGAACTACATGCAAAACGTATTGTCAATGCAAAAAAGCCGGCTAAGAAAAGTGGTTTCATGAGCCGCCTGGAAAAAATGCAACAAGAACAACAAAAAGCGATTAAAAACCGTAAATAATTAAACAATAATATCAAAGCGCAAATACAATTCTTCTGGTTGTATTTGCGCTTTTTCTATAGATAATTTTATAATTCTATTAAAAATGAAAAAGATAAACTTGCTAATATCTTTCAGTTGTTGTCTGATAGTTTTACTTGGGTCTTGTTCTCAAAGTAACCGGTTTAAAATTGACACCTCAAAAAATCGTTTTGAAGTAAAGATCCACCGGTTTGATAAAGACTTGCTTTCTATTGATACAACCAATATGAAACCAGGGCTTGATAGTTTGTATTCACGCTATCCCGATTTCTTACCGGCTTTTACGTCCAGTATTCTTGATACAGCAGCAACCGATACAGTGGCTGTCCGCAATTTGTTTCATGACTTTCTTACCAACAAATCATTTAAGTCTGTCAACAAAAAGACACTGCAAACATTTCAGAATATTTCTGATATCGAAATGCAGGTTTCAGATGCATATACCTACATCCATTATTACTTCCCTCAGGTTAAACTACCTGAAATCTATTTCTTTGTTTCCGGGTTCAATCGATCCATCATGATGAACAACAAATTTATCGGCATTGGAACGGATTATTATTTAGGAAGTAAATTTCCGGCGTATAAAGATTTCACGTACCAGTATATGACTGTGAACATGCGTCGGGAATGCCTGGCTACCGATCTGGTTTCGGCAACGCTCTTCAGGATGTTTGTTATGAACAGTCAGGATTACCGGTTGATGGACAACATGCTTTTTCGCGGAAAAGTAATGTATCTTCTATCTGTTTTTATGCCGAATGAGAAACCGGAGGACATCATGGGTTATACCCCTGAGCAATGGAAGTGGGCAAAAACGAATGAGAAACAGGTCTGGGGGTATATCATCGATCAGAAACATCTGTTTTCGACGGATGTATTGCTGATACGCAAATACATGAATGACGCTCCCTTTACGGCTCCCATTTCACAGGATTCCCCCGGACGAATCGGTACGTGGCTAGGTTGGCAAATTGTTGAAAGCTATATGAAAAACAATCCGAAAATCACCCTGGATGATTTAATGAAAGAAAATAATTATCAGAAAATGCTGGAAGAATCGGGTTATAAGCCATGATTCATGAAACCCAATAAAAAAGCTGCAACCCAAATGGATTGCAGCTTTTTTTATTACATTAAGTCGACTGAGTATTATTCAGCAACCGGTTTATCTTCACGTGGAGGACGTGGCATCAATGCTTTGCGGGATAATTTGAATTTCCCTGTCTTAGGATCGATATCCAACAGTTTCACATCAATTACATCACCTTCTTTGATACCCGACTGATCCATGGTTTCAATACGTTTCCAATCGATTTCAGAGATATGTAACAAACCTTCCTTGCCCGGCATAAATTCAACAAATGCACCGTATGGCATAACTGATTTTACTTTCGAAGGATAAGTTTCACCTACTTCAGGAATAGCTACAATACCTTTGATTTTTGCAATGGCAGCATCAATGGCAGTTTTATTATTGGCAGCAATTTCAACACGTCCCTGATCACCAATTTCTTCAATGGTAATGTTGGCACCCGTTTCAGCCTGCATGTTTTGAATGATTTTTCCCCCAGGCCCTATGATCGCACCGATCATTTCTTTCGGAATGAACATAACCACAATACGTGGAGCATTCGGTTTCATTTCTTCACGTGGAGCAGCCAATGTTTCCTGTATTTTACCAAGGATATGCATACGGCCTTCTTTTGCCTGGCTCAATGCTTTTTCAAGTATTTCGAAGGAAAGACCATCTACCTTGATATCCATTTGAGTGGCAGTAATACCATCTTTTGTTCCGGTAACTTTAAAGTCCATATCTCCTAAGTGATCTTCATCTCCCAGGATATCCGATAATACGGCAAACTTTTTACCTTTATTTTCAGAAATCAATCCCATGGCAATACCCGAAACCGGTTTCTTAATTTCAACACCTGCATCCATCAACGCCAATGTTCCGGCACAGACTGTAGCCATAGATGACGAACCGTTTGATTCCAGAATATCTGAAACGACACGAATTACATAAGGATAATTTTCAGGAATCATATTTTTGAGTGCACGAAATGCCAGATTACCATGACCTACTTCACGACGACCTACTCCGCGTGATGCGCGGGCTTCTCCGGTACAGAAAGGTGGAAAATTATAATGTAGCAAGAAACGTTCTTTACCACGAACCAATGCTTCATCAACCAGCTTTTCATCCATCTTGGTTCCCAACGTAACTGTTGTCAACGATTGAGTTTCACCACGTGTAAATACTGCTGAACCGTGAGCTCCCGGTAAATAATCCACTTCCGACCAGATATGACGGATTTCAGTGGTTTTACGACCATCAAGACGTTTGCCTTCATCCAGGATAGAACGACGCATTGCTTCTTTTTCAACTTGTTCGTAGTATTTATTTATTAATCCTTTTTTAGCAGCTGCATCTTCTGGTTCTAATGCCGCAATATATTCAGCCTTTACAGCTTCAAAATTATCACTACGTGAATGTTTGTCAGCATTACAGGCAGTTGCAAGTGCATAGGCTTTATCATAAGTTTTATCCCAAACATCTTTTTTCAGATCTTCGTCTTTTTCTTCATGACAATAAGTACGTTTTACCGTTTTACCCACTGCTTCCATTAATTCCAGTTGCATTTGACATTGAACTTTAATGGCTTCATGAGCAACTTTCATTGCATTTAACAAGTCATCTTCGCTCACTTCTTTCATTTCACCTTCAACCATCATAATGTTATCCATTGTGGCAGCAACCATGATTTCCATATCTGCATCGACTAATTGAGCAAAAGTAGGATTCACAACAAATTTACCATCTACACGGGCAACACGACATTCAGAGATTGGACCATTGAAAGGAATATCCGATACTGCCAATGCAGCTGAAGCAGCCAAACCGGCTAATGCATCAGGCATATCAACACCATCTGATGAGAAAAGAGTTACTGTCACAAAAGTATCAGCATGAAAGTCATCCGGAAACAAAGGACGTAATGCACGATCGACAAGACGTGACACTAGAATTTCATAATCCGAAGCACGACCTTCACGACGAAGGAAACCACCCGGAAAACGACCAAAAGAAGCAAATTTTTCTTTATAATCCACCGATAGTGGCATAAAGTCCGTTCCGGGAGTTGCATCTTTTGCTGAACAAACGGTGGCTAACAACATGGTGTTACCCATGCGAACCATAACAGATCCATCGGCTTGTTTTGCCAATTTCCCTGTTTCTACAGAAATGGTACGTCCATCACCCAATGTGATGGTTTTTGTAACTACATTCATAAAATTACATTTTTCTTTTTAAACATCTTATTTTCGGGCGCAAAGATACGATATTTTTTACAAAATTAGATCAGTGCGTAAGTAAATTAGTGATTTTTTGGGGATTGGATATATGAAATTATAAATAAAATATGGTCTAAATTCTTTCCTTGGTGAAACAAATAAAAATATTAACAAAACTACAATCATTCAATTCTAATTGATTTTAATCTATCATTTTATATTATATTTAAAAGTGTTTTTAATCAGATGTTTAGCTATATATTTAGACTTTTATTTTATTCTTAAAACATAATATTACATTAATAATAATTAAATTCATAAACTTCAAAATTTTTTCTTTGTTTCAACAAAATTATTATTTAAATATAAATTTAAAATTAACTATTTATGAAAACAATTTATACTAAATTAATTTTGATGATGTTTTTCATCATGATGCTCTCGAATTTACAGGCACTCAACCACGTACGGCACAGAGTACACAAATCGACTGCAAGATATCATTCAGGAGTAGCTCCTCAATTCATAAATGGAATTGCACAGGTTCCCATTAATCCGACAACTATTCCACAATTCGTGGATCCATTGCCTCATTTTGCTGCCGGATTAAGAGTGAATGCCCGTAAAGGCGGGAATCTTATTATTAAAAGCGTACCCCATAAACAAGTTGCGCTTTCAACCGGTACTGTGTTGAGTACCGGCGTAATTGGCACAGAGAATCCTACTGTCGGATCAGGAAACTACTGGACATATAGCATTTCAGCCGACAACGGGGTTACCTGGACAGCTCCAAATTGGCCGGCTAATACTATTGAAGCGGAGAGAGGAAAAGCTTTAAATGTAAAATACAGGAACGAACTATATGATCAGACTTATGAAGACTTGAATTTAACAGTGGATCAAATGGTCCATTGGGCGATGCCTGTTACGACCGCTGATCCTTATTCAGGCCCTGTTCCGGTGGTAACACATTTGCATGGCGGAGAAGTTTCCTCCCAATCCGATGGGAATCCATATGCCTGGTTTACCCCCGGCTTTGCCCTGAAAGGTCCGGCATGGGGAATCGATGGTACTGATTCGGTTTATCATTACCCAAATACACAGCAGGCTGCGATTTTGTGGTTTCACGATCACATCATGGGAGCAACGCGTTTAAATGTTTATGCCGGTCTGGAAGGTTTCTACCTACTCAGAGGGACAGATGAAGAAAACGATCATTTGCCCGGATGGTCCGGTGATGACCTGGTTAAAGAAGTAGCATGCGAAGGAACAAGTGGCACTTTTAGCCATGACCCTTATTTAGCTGAAATTGAACTACTCATTCAGGATAGGATGTTTAATAACAAAGGGGAATTATTTTGGCCTATTGAAGAACCTACAAATCCTCAGTTACCTTATTGGAGTCCTGAGTTTTTCGGGAATGTGATTACGGTGAATGGTAAATCCTGGCCTTATTTGAGTGTTGCTCCCCGCAAATACAGGTTCAGGGTACTTAATGGTTGTAATGCCCGTTTCCTGAACATGTGGCTCTCCGACATGACTAATCATGTAAATGGACCTAAAATTCAGGTTATAGGTACAGATGGTGGATTATTAGATAAATCAGTCGAACTCGATCCAAATGTTTTGAAACCAAGTCCGCTCCCTTCGGGAACTTCACCTACAGGATTATTCCTTGCTCCTTCCGAGCGATTTGACATCATTATCGACTTTACCGGTCAGGAAGGTAAAACCCTTACTTTGCTTAACGATGCAGTATACCCATTTCCATCAGGCGACCTGACTGATCCTTCATTAGATGGGCATGTCATGCAGTTTGTTGTAAATGGGGAAATGATATCGTCTGAAGATCATGCTGTATTCGGCACTGACAAAAGTCAGGTGCCTACATCTCTCCGACAGAATAGCATCGTAAAGCTAACGGATTTCTCAGGAGGAATGAATGTTACGCCAGCAAGGATGCGGCAACTCACCTTAAATGAAAGTGAAGGGGATGTAGGACCGTTGGAAGTGTTGATTAACAATTCACATTATGATAACAACGAGATGGTCATTGAACCCGGTTCTTTTGGAGATGTTACCGAACATCCTACCGAAGGAACTACTGAAATGGTTCAGATTATTAATACCACAGAGGATGCTCACCCAATACACATTCATCTGGTTCAGTTTCAGCTGGTCAGTCGTCAGGCGTATGATTCAACTTATAATGAATTATATGATACATCTTTTCAGGGAGGTGCATTTAAACCTGCATCCGGGCCACCAATGAGTTATGATACTCCAAACGGGGATGGCGCTGTAGGTGGAAATCCTGCAGTTAGTCCATACTTAACGGGTTCACCCAGACCACCTCTTCCGGAAGAAAGTGGTTGGAAAGATACGTTTAAAGTTTTACCGGGAGAAGTGACCACCCTTATTATCCGCTATGCTCCTACTGATTTACCAATCACTACACCTGCATCCGGTCTGTTGTTTGATTTTGACCCGAGCAAAGGACCAGGATATGTGTGGCACTGCCATATCCTGGATCATGAGGACAATGAAATGATGCGGCCATTTTGGGTAGAGCCATCGCCTTTCAGAGTCAAACAAACCTGTTTGAATTCAACGGACAGTCCATATACGGCACCAATTGGAATGACAAATTATATCTGGAAAGTTCCTGCCGGAGGAACTGTGATCAATGGAGGAGGAAGTGGCGATAATTATGTAACGGTTCAGTGGTCTTCATCCGGACAAAAATTAGTCACCGTGAATTATACAAATGGTAGCTGGCAACTTTCTATCCCCTCAGTGTTTGGAGTCAATGTTAACACTCTTCCTGAAACCCCGGTAATAAGTCAAACCGGCAATTCGGTAAACAGTAGCGCATCCAACGGAAATCAGTGGTTCTACTCTGTTACCGAAACAGGAAGTGGAATTCTAATTGACAATGCAACCGGTCAAGTCTATTCACCAGATCAAACCGGATGGTATTGGACGTTAGTCACACTTAACGGATGTTCATCCAATGAATCCAATCGGGTTTATTTTGATACTTCTGCTACATTGTTAGGCGAAAATAGAGCAAGTAACAGTGTCGCCATACATCCTTCAATAAACAATGGTGGTTTCACAGTTTCAATATTTTCTCCTGATTTGCAATTATTTACAATTAATGTATATAATAATCTTGGACAAATGGTCTATCAAAAAAATAATATATCTGTAGAAGCCAAACTAGATCAGCACATTGACCTGCAACCCATTTCAGATGGACAGTATACTGTTTCTGTATCGAATAAGACCAATCAGGTAATAAAGAAAATACTCATCAAAAAATAAAAGGAATTGAATCAGTATAAAATCAGAACTTACGAACAGCGAAGGGAAACAATTCCTCAGCAGTTCGTAAGTTACTTCATTGATTTCATTTAAGTAATTGGAAAAAATAGTATCCTTCAATACAAAAGAAAAGCAAAACTTTCAATTCCCAAGTCTTAAATCATTCATATTCTTCTTTATTCAGCCTTAGACAACAGGGATAGTAGGCTTTTTTTAGTATCCGAATAAATAGCCTTTATTTTGGATTGAATTTGCACTTTTCGATCGTTTATTTCATTTCAAAATTCAAATAATTAGTAAGCTTTGATTCGCTTATTCATCAATCAATTGGAATTACAATCTGTTATTAAATTATATCAGCTATAGTATATTGATTTGTATTAAATAAACTGGCTGAGTTTAGTCATGGAGTCGATTGAATTAGATTCATTTTCTTCCAACAGATAACACACTTTTAAAAAAGCAACATCGCGTAAAAAATCAATATGTCCTACCTCAACTTTGAGTATCTTTAATCCGGTTCTGTTTTCTAAGTCTGCTTTTAATTCTTCCATTTTATCCGGTCGAATAAGCTCGATTTTTTCAAACAGTATTATTTTTGATGAACTCCTTTTTACATAAATTCTGCTTTCTAAAAAAGTGACAACAATAAATATAAGATTTGTTACTACTAAAGCCGAATAACTAACTGTTAATGCCAGCCCGTTAATTACCGAAATACCAATAATGGCAAACAAATAGGTCATTTCCCGAATTGATACCTGTTCGGTTCGGTAGCGAAGGATTCCAAAGATAGCAAATAATCCCAATCCCATTCCTATTTCAAGTTTAACGCTATTCAACAGGTAAATCAACAGGAAAATGGTTACTGAAAAAAGAGAAAATGTAAATACAAAATCCTTCCGTTCACTTTTCCTGTAATAGAAATATCGGATTATAACCCAACATATCAGCATATTAAAACCGAAACGTAAGAATAATTCAATTAAAGCATTGCTGTCGAATAATGGAATATTCATAAAAGTAGGCCCTGAAGCCGATTTATCAATTAATTGTTGAGTTAAAGCAGGGTCGATTGCCTGAAGATCAGATTTTATCATGACTGGTATTCGTTATTTTTGTTATTTTACGTAATTTATTTTTAAATCCATTGCATTTTAAATCCGGGTTAACAAGCATCATTCCCATACAGTATTTACTCATACTTCCCGAATGTATTCTGATACTTTGCAGATAGTCCTTAAAATAAGAACCTAACGCTCCATCTTGCTTCATTTCTATAATCACCAGGTCTTCCACTTTTTTGCTAAGTCCCGTAGTAACATTTTTGAATGTGAGCATAGTATCCAACGTAACACGTTCGGTCAACTGAATATCCACTAAAGTGATGCGATGAAAATTATTTTGAATCTGGGGAATTAATTGTATTGTTTGAACATCCATTTCTTTCAGGAAATCCTGTTCCTTTTCATTTAGAGTCATTGCATCAAACTGTTCATTTGCAATTCCGATTCTATTCTTAGTTGTCCTTCCTTTATTACTCTTAGATTTTATTTCCAGAAATGAAATTCCCGAATCGATATACGAACGCATCCTTACTTTCGATCGGTTCAGTTTTCCATTGTGATGCATCATATACATTTCGGTAGAAACTGTATCAAAATAAATCGTGGAATAAGGTATCACTCTTTTTCCATCAATTTCTACAATCCGATAATGTTTCAGGGCCTTTTCCAACAATTCGGAAAGTTGCGAATTATTGATGATGTATTTTGTATCAACCCTGTTCATTAGTTTCACTGCATCCATCTCTGCCAGTGAAATAGGATTGAATGATGCAATTAATTGTGAAAATGGATCTTTAACTGGTGACATAAGGGCAAAAGTATCAATCAGTAAATTAACATTGTATTGCTGAATACAAACATCCATCAAACCGGTAGTTAACATTGTGCGTTTCTTGTTACGTTTGATTTATATACACTTTTGCGAATCCCGGTTACTTTTTTACTACCATCACTGATAACTTCATCAATGCATTGGTAATTTGCATTTATCACTGGGAATAGATGTCCAGGCATTTCAAGAGTGGCACATTCAATCTCTTCATTTTTTATATCTTTGAAATTATAAATGGTAAAATGACTCACCAGGGGGTTACTCACTTTAGAAATTGAATTAAATTCAGGGATGGTACTTTTTATATGATTCTCCTGTTTCTCTTTCAGTAAACCCGGAGAGGTAAGTTCAACTGTAACGGAGTTGGCTCCAAACGTAAAAATTGTAGGAGTTGTAGTGCGCAGTAATTTTGATTTCATTATCTGATATTTGTGATTTGTAAATAGTATCTAAGTTCTTTTTCAGGAAAAATTCGTAAACGCAATTTTCACCTGAAGATTTTAAATTCAAGGGAATTCCTATCCGGCATTCAAGAAAATAAAAATCCGGTTTTCGTACGCTATCATGAAATACTTATTGCAATAGGTGAATGAAGTGTCTAAATCACTTCTATAACATTCATCCAATATAGTATTAAGGTTAAATTCTTTTATCAGGTTAGGATAAAAGAAAACATTATAAAATATTTTCGTCAATTTAATTACATTCGAATGACAATTAAATTAAATCTTTGCAAATGTAATTTATTTTATGCTAAACTAAGCTGAATTATGTGCATAAAAACCAATATTTTCAAACAAATCGTGTTACCGACAGAGAATCGCACTTTAGTCCTTTCTAAAAACTGTCAAACTTCATTATTGAATTTTAAAAAGATAATCCAACCTAACACCTTTTTATTTAAATGAAAAAAAATGATTATCTACTTAAATTCTAAATCAAAAAGACTGAATAGCTGAATTAAATTCATTATTTTATATTCAGTCTTCTACTTCTTTTGGATTCTAATACGTAAAAATTCATCTTAACAACGCAGTTCATTATCATTCAATAATTGGTTATGGAACGGTCTTGGATTGGTTTTATATTGGTTTTGGTAACTATTATACAGTCATTTATTTCCAAAATATATGCCATATATCTTTATAGATATATGGCATATAAAGGGCGAATAAGTGACTGTTAAGTGAATGATATATCAGAATATCCTCAGATCCAAAACCAATCCAAAACTGATCCAAAACCATTCAGAGTTAGGGATGCATTTGAAATACAAATATAAAAAGAAAATTTCATGATCTGCTTTTTGTATAAAAAAAAATAAAGTGACGACATTAATGAAGATTTAAAACCATTTGGGCTAATGTGCCTTGGGCGACTCAGAAAATGGGAATTGTTAGAATCCTAAATAAAAAATATATTTGATAATACAACTTCGATTCGATCCTCAATTACGAATTTCAGTTAACCGTTGCAAAACATCTTCATCAGGATTAAATATTAAGAGCTACTAAAGCTTCAAAGTGAAGTTCAGAGAAGTATAATTCAAATCATTTTGCTGCGATCGTCCCTTAAAAAGTGGACATTGAAGAAGTTTGAAAATAAAAGGAAAAAATTATAGTCTGTTATTTCCGTTTAAACTCAAAGACCTAACATAAAAGAAATCAATATTCCCTGTCATTCTGTCACTCCTCCCCTCTTGGCACTTTATTTGTCTAATGCAGTTTCCGGAAGTTGGGGTACATCTCTAGATCGTGCTCCGTCCGGAACTAATTTACCGATTAACATAATTAACAAATTAACTAATATATAACAATGGCTAAAGGAAACATTGGTGTAACGAGTGAAAACATCTTCCCCGTTATCAAGAAATTTTTGTACAGCGATCACGAGATTTTTCTTCGTGAATTAGTGTCGAATGCAGTGGATGCCACACAAAAGCTGAAAACACTGGCTGCAGTGGGTGACTTTAAAGGTGAACTTGGCGATCTTACCGTACGGATTAGTGTGGATAAAAAGAAAGGTACATTGACCATTACCGATCGGGGTATTGGAATGACAGCCGAAGAAATTGATAAATACATTAACCAGATTGCTTTTTCAGGAGCTGAAGAGTTTCTCGAGAAATACAAAAACGATGCTCAAGCCATTATAGGTCATTTCGGACTTGGTTTTTATTCATCTTTTATGGTATCGAAAAAAGTGGAAATTTTCACTCAATCGTACAAAGAAAACACAACCGGTCAGCACTGGTCATGCAAAGGAGATACCGAATACACCCTGGAAGACACCATTAAAGCCGACCGTGGAACTGAAATTGTATTGCACATTGATGACGAAAACAAAGATTTTCTGGAAGATACGAAAGTTCAGGAATTGCTGACTAAATATTGTAAGTTCCTTCCTATCGAAATCGCTTTTGGCAAGAAAAAAGAATGGAAAGACGGAAAGAATGTTGATACTGAAAATGACAATATCATCAACAATACAAATCCTGCCTGGATACGCAAACCTGCCGACCTGACCGATGAAGATTACAACGCATTCTATCATGAGTTGAATCCAATGGGTGAAGATCCTTTATTTCATATTCACTTAAATGTCGATTATCCGTTCAACCTGACCGGTATCCTTTATTTTCCAAAAATAAAGAATAACATCGAAATGCAACGTAATAAAATTCAACTGTATTGCAATCAGGTATATGTTACCGATCACGTTGAAAATATTGTACCTGAATATTTGACCCTGCTTCACGGAGTGATTGATTCTCCGGACATTCCTTTAAATGTATCCCGTAGTTACTTACAGAGCGATGCCAATGTAAAGAAAATATCAGGCTATATTACTAAAAAAGTTGCCGACCGGTTGAATGAAATTTTCAAAGCAGACCGTACGCAATTTGAAGAAAAATGGGACAACCTGAAACTCTTCATTCAATATGGAATGCTGAGCGATGAGAAATTCTATGAACGTGCCGAAAAATTTGCATTGTTGAAAAACATTGACGGCAAATACTTTACTTTTGATGAATACAAAGCTCTGGTAGGTGAAAACCAAAAAGACAAAAACGGTGACCTGATTTACCTGTATGCCAACAACAGTGACGAACAATACAGCTACATACAACATGCGAAAGATAAAGGCTATGATGTATTGATTATGGATGGTCAACTTGACGTTCACGTGGTAAGCCAGTTGGAACAGAAATTTGAAAAGACCCGTTTTGTGCGTGTTGACAGTGATGTGATTGATAAAATCATTCAAAAAGATGACACCAGCAAAGTAACGTTAACTACCGATCAACGCGACGCCCTGATCACCGTATTTGATTCGCAAATTCCGGTAATTGACAAAACAAACTTTATTGTTACTTTCGAACAGTTGGATGCAACTACCAGTCCGGTTTTTATTACTCAGAACGAGTTTATGCGCCGTATGAAAGAGATGTCAGCCCTGCAAGGTGGTGGTGGAATGATGAATTTCTATGGAGAAATGCCGGATAGTTATAATTTAGTGGTAAACACCGCTCATCCGATCATAGAAAAGATACTGAATGAAGAAGAAGCTGCCTGCGGAACAGGAATTGCACCAATTGCATCTGAATTATCAGAAGTAAAAAGCAAACACGATAAACTGAAAGAAAGTCATAAAGATAAAAAGGACGAAGAAATTCCGGCTGCTGAAAAAGCAGAACTTGATGACCTCCAAAAGAAAATGGATGAACTTACCGACAATAAAAAAGCGCTGCTTAAATCATTTGCCGGTGAAACAAAACAGGTTCGTCAACTGATTGATTTGGCTCTGTTGGCAAGCAATATGCTTAAAGGTGTATCATTGGCTAACTTTGTAAAAAGAAGCGTAGAATTGCTCTAATTCGCGAATAAGAATATAGATTTTAACCGGTATAATGACTTTAAGTTATTATACCGGTTTTTTTTGTATTAAAACAAAGCTTATTGGCATAACCTGCTTCATCTTTTTTCGGATCAACCAGTCAGAGAAGTTATGAAAATGGAGAAATTAAAGATCACAACATACATGTTCTATTCTTTAGATTAGATTAGAAGAAAAACTCCAATTTGCTTTTGAATTATCCAACTTTCCATATTCGATGTAAGTGATTAATATTTCAATTTGAAATCAAAACGTTCAAATTATTTGAACAATCAAAACAAAATTCATATTTTTGTACGATTTATAAATAAACTTCAAAAAAAACAGAACCCATTGGAACCGGTAAAGATTCCTTCCGAATGTATCAGCAAAGCCGAAATACGTGAACAAATAGACCGTATTGATCAGGAGATTATTTCGCTTTTTGCAGCACGTTTTCAATATGTCAGTGAAATTGTCAGGTTCAAAACAGATGTAGAGAGTGTTGTGGCTCAGGAACGCAAGGATCATGTCATTAAAATAAGGGGTGAATGGGCCGAAAAACACGGATTGGATAAAGATACTTTTGAACAAATCTATCGCTTTCTGGTGGATCATAATATTGGTAAGGAACTGGAGATATTGAGAAGTAAGTTGATTGGTTAATTGGTTGATTGGTTGATTGGTTGATTGGTTGATTGGTTGATTGGTTGATTGGTTGATTGGTTGATTGAAATGACAAAGAGTAAAAAACAGTAAAAATCAAATAATGTACAAACAGGATATCAAAGTAATGGATTGTACCGTTCGCGACGGTGGATTGATGAACAAATGGCAATTCAGTGATGATTTTGTCAGGGGAGTGTATACCGCTTGCGTGGAAGCAGGGATTGACTATATGGAAATCGGTTACCTGAGCAGTGAAAAGGCGTTCGACCGAAAAGTTATGGGTCCCTGGAAATTCTGTCACCAGAAAGACCTGGAACGGATAGTGGGAAAAAACGAGACGAACCTGAAACTTTCGGCTATGGCTGATATCGGTAGGATTGAGCTGAGTGATATTCCCATGGCTGCTGATAGTGCACTCGATATGATCCGGGTAGCCTGTTACATTCATCAGGTGGATAAAGCGATTGCACTGGCTCATCACTGTATGGACAAAGGATACGAAACCTGCATTAATCTAATGGCCGTTTCAACAGTAGGGGAACTTGAACTTGACGAAGCCCTGAAAGATATTGCAAAATCGCGGGTGAAGGTATTTTATGCTGTAGACAGTTTCGGAAGCATGTATATAGAATCCATTCAACATCTTGTTCGTAAATACATAACCGCATTACCGGGGAAAGAAATTGGAATTCATGCCCATAACAACATGCAGATGGCCATGTCCAACACATATACTGCTCTAATGGAAGGTTGTACCATGCTTGATGCTACCTTGTTGGGATTGGGGCGCGGAGCCGGCAATTGTCCGATTGAAATTCTGATTGCTTTTCTGAAAAACCCAAAATACAGGTTACTCCCATTGCTTCAGGTGATACAGGATTATATTCATCCGCTGCAACATGAAATCGAATGGGGCTACCACATACCCTACCTGATTTCAGGGGCATTGAATGCACATCCCCGTCGGAGTATGGAATGGATGGAATCGGATCAGAAAAACGATTTTGTGACCTTCATGAAAGAAATGCACGACAACGAAATACTGGAATAGTCTAACGTAAAAATAAAATAACAAAACAGCCACTCATATGTATGAATGGCTGTTTTGCTATTTTACAAGGCGTATTAAATTCAATATGGACAGATTAAAAACAGGAATAAACGAAAAAAAAAACAGAATGAACAGGTTTTAAACTGCCATTCTTTCAGCAGATTTTTGTAACATATCGTTTTTTACAAAGGGAAAAGAAGCAGCAAAAGCACCCGATCTGCATTCTGTTTTGCAAAAAAGAACACAATTTATAATGAATTAAATAGTTATACTAATTGTTTTTGCTTTGTTTTAATTCTTCACATAATTGATAAAATCAAACAAACAAAAAGTTAATTTCGTTATCATGCTGGCAAATTGAAATTGATTGAGATTTCGAATAATTTAAACGAATTTAGAAACACTTATTCTATTCTGATTTAATAAATCTATGGGTAAAATAGCTTTTATCTCAATTTTTTTTGCTATATTTGTATGTTTTATTGGATTCATTGAATTGAATATATCCAGAACACATTATTTCATTTAAACAACTCTAAACAAACAACTTATAATAGAATGAACGAAGTAGAAATAGCAAGAAACGCT
>Ga0302285_10000696_pt1 | contig 18324 bp, 12 predicted proteins | sample III_Fen_E2_2_FD_200455 | JGI IMG/M metagenome (GOLD analysis project Ga0302285, IMG submission 200455) | Peat permafrost microbial communities from Stordalen Mire near Abisko, Sweden - III_Fen_E2_2 | ecosystem: Environmental > Terrestrial > Soil > Wetlands > Permafrost | place: Sweden: Abisko... | reverse complement strand
TAATAATAAGCAATAATAATAATAATAATAATAATAAAAATATTAGTAATTTATTATGTTTATTGAAGAAAACAATATTTGCTCATTCTTTGTATTTCTGTTTTTCTCACAAAGTACGATGATTCGCTAATCTAAAAATAGTTTAGTTCATGGGTGATAATGTCCTTAATCATTTTTTGTGGTGGTATATTTGAGAAAAAATCTTATCATTCCTGAACGAATGATTCCTAAAAATATCTTGTAATTCTTATTAATAATTTGCAAAAATTGATTTACCAAAAAGCTTATTGAGAAGCCTGGATTCTAACGATGGTTTCTTGGGGTATTATTCTAAGCCTGAAACAAAACAAAACTAGGCTTTGAAGATGCTCGTTTGCGTAACAATGTACAGTGAAGAAAGAGTGTTCTTAGAGCAGACATTGTATCATATTTTCAGAAACCAAAAAGGGTTTTAAGATATTGGTCTGAAGGATTTCTAAATTGTAGTTGTTGTGATTCAAGACGGTATCATGAAGATGAAAGAGGAAGTAGTCGATTTTTACTGCGATCTAGAGGGAGAGAATCGCAATGATCTGCGGAATCTCAAGCTCAGGAGGTATGAAATCCAGAGATAGATTGATTTCTTAGAGTACAAAAATTAAAAGAAAGTCTTAGATTCCAACGAAGGTCTCCCCAATACAATCCCCAAGAGGACTGCCCTAGTTTATCAGAATAGACTCTAATTTGTTAAGGATGTGGAAAATAATAAGCAAGAACGACCTAAGGTCTATTCGTCGAATCACTTCCACTATAATTATAATGAACCTGGACTCACCGTGCTGAGTGTGTTCAAGCACAAGAATGCAAAGAAATTATCTTCCCATATGTGGTTCTTTGAAGGGTTTTGCAGATAATTCAGGCCGAAATATTGTGCACTGGTCGATGTCGGGACACTGGTAAGAGATAGGGGTTTATATGGGAAATTATGTGTTTTAAAAACAAAATAATAATCATTTTTTTTTGTTAATTAAATAGCCTGCTCCTGATGGCTTATTGAAGTTCTACATATCTATGGAAGGTGATAACCAACTTGGAGGTGTCTGTGGGTTTTTAGGTCTTGAAGATCCTCCTGAATACGATGAATAAGTCGAATAAATGACACCCCACATGATGGAACTGCAAGGGATCTTAGACGAAAAGAAAAAGAATCTCTATGAATGGTAAAAGCGCTGGAAAGGAAAACAAAACGAAGTCAAGATAAAGCAAGAACAGCACGCAGCAACTCTCAACAACATTCAAGTCAACGAAGCACTCGAAGAAGAGAAAAGATAACACTTCCAGAGCAGAATGAAAACAACCAAGAAGTTCTAATATATTGTACTGCTGCCGTTTATGCTGATAAAACTCCTCATTGGTGGGATATTCTGGTTGCTAAGTTACATCATCTGCTCAATCGGCAGAGGACTTCGATATTTCGCGGTGCATTACTTAGATAACTTCGGAAGTCTCAAAAAAGCTTAACTCTACGAGTATACGATGGCACACATGGTAGATAAGAATTTCGAGTCCTTACTAGGGTTCTTGCACGTGCTCCCAGGTGCTTGGTCTGCTTACAGGTATGAAGCGTTGGAGATTAAATTCTCGAATCGACAGAATCTCCTGCAAAAGAAGTACTTCAAGTAACTTATCAACCCCGATAAACTCGAAGGCAACATCAAAGAGGCAAATATGTTTTTAGCAGAAGACAGAATTCTGTGTCTCGGTATATATTGCTAACCAGATAGTAGCTTCCGTTTAAAGTTCATCCCCGATGCTAAGGCCTTCACAGATCCAGTAGGAACCTTAGAAGAATTCATGAATTAGCGTCGTCGATGGATCAACAGTTCCTTGTTCGCCTTGGATTATGTCCTGAAGCACTACAAGTTCCATGTGTCCGAGAGTAATCACTCGAGTTTCCATAAGAATTTCTTGCTCCCCTTTAATATGCTCTTTGCGAGAATCGGTGATCTGAACACATATTTCATCCCAGCATTTTATTTTTTCGTGGCGATCATGAGTTCCTTTTAACTTTTGACACCATAAGTCAACAAGGGGTTTTAGTATTCGCCGGAGGAATATGAAGATTAAACTGTAACTTGCTAGATAGGTATGACTTTGGAAATATATGATTCGCTATGCGATGCATCGTAAGATTTATCGACTTCTTGCTATTACGCGTGTGAGGCGAAAGACTACCCAAAGATGTTCTATTTAGTTCTCGATTTGATACCTGCAATTTACATATTGTCGTTCATGCTGATCGTGTTTGCGAGTCTTACATTTAAAATCAGATTAGTTGGACCCAATGACTATGAGAAGCTGCGAAGAACTCTGCTAGAGGAAGCCTAAGCTGTGACAATCAAGTAAATGGAGTAAGATGTGTCTCAAAAAGAAGCTGGGATTGAGTAACTCACAGATAGCAAGGAAATCAAGAAACTCAAGAAAGAAGTGGAAAAGGAAAAAAGTGATATAAAAGCGAAGGTATTTGAGTTCTCAGAATATATGTACTCTACACTCGTAGCGAAGATCTCAGAGCATCACGTCAAACTTAACGCAAAGGAGAAGAAATTCAAAATCGAATATGACAGAGTCGTAAGCATAAAAATAGCTAATACAATCTCGGGGTTTAGGCTTAGTTTCTATTCTTTTTGATTTTAGACTTCCCAGGAGTACGCCAATAATGCTTTCAAGATCTTAGCCGCTGTCATGTCTCTCATTGTAAGTTCACTTAGAATCTATATATTGCCAAGCAAATATTTGGAAATATTTTTCCTCATTTTCTACCTTTGTTTCATACTTTTAGACAATGGTGATCTCACTGGTCGTGTTGCTATCAATTCTGATGAATATATTCAACAGTTCCTTTGGTATTGTCAAGGGATTCGTGAAGCTCGGTGGATGGATGCGGACATACATTATCGTCATGGTATTATTGAATCTTGGCTGTTTCATCATGATCCTGTTGGTCCATTTACTGTAGCCCAAACTCGTGTGGTATATTGTCTCTTCGTTCTGGAGTTACATTGTCTATTAACCGATTTACAACTTCCTTCTGATCATTTTCTCCTTCTGCAACATTGACGACGTTACTTGGGGCACAAAAGGTCTATCCGATTCGAAAGACGATAACAGTTATTATCTCTAGAAAGTCAAGTTCCTGATCAGATGGTTTGCCTCGAATGCCATACTACTTATGCTGTTCATTTGTGGAAATGTATTCACTGGATAAACGCCGTATATTATTCTTGGAATCGGTATGTACGGTACAGGATATCTCACCATCAAAACAGTCCGTAAAATATCATATAACATACATAAAATTGCTATTATGTTTTTAAAAACAATTCTTACAATTTATTCTCATTTTCTGAAATATTTTTGTTTTGAATCACTTCCCGTGAACAGTCGCGATAATCAGCTACATCAAGTATTTCGTATTCAACAAGATGTATTATCAGTACCAAGTAAGCAAGACGAAGAGAGACAATCTTGATTCCCAGGAACTGCTCATGCAGGAATACAATACATTCATATCCAGAATGGAGTAAGAAAGACTCCGCAGTTAATCCCGCTACGATTTCTAGATTTATCATTAGAATGCGTCAGTTTCTGGCTCTGTTTTCTCTGAAAATCTAGGCCTGCATTCAAGGCTGCAGAATCTCAACTAGGAAAAGAATGTCGCCCCTATGAATATTACCTAGGAAAAGAACATCCTCCCTCTTAATCTCACCAGCAACTGAATTCCTGTTAAAAAAACAACAATCTTTTCTTATTTTTGGATTCGATTATGAGTGTGTTTATCCGTACACTATTTCTGTGTTAATGTTGTGTTGAGAATCCATTTTAGAAGAAAAAAGAGAGACATTCTTTGAGGATTTTTTGAATATTTTGGGAGGTTTTCTTGGAGATAATTATTAAATATTTGTAATATGTGGCAATGCAAGCAAACTATTTAACTGAGAGCGTATTTACAAGCTTTCGGAGAATTAAGGAGAAACACAATCGTATTAAAATACTCCACAAGATTAAATCTTGATTTTTTTTTCATAATAAAGACAGGTTTTTATGCATCTGAGCTTAATATACCTGCTACTAAAAGGAATAATTAGCTTGGAAGAGTGAAGGGTGGAAGAATTATATCGAAAAAGTTACTTGCTATCCAAAAAGTGTGGGATGACAGAAGGCAGAAGGTGATCTCAGATTTCGAGAATTAAATACACATACTCACAAAAAATAGACTAACTAACAAACCACCTTTAAAGCTTTCTTTTTTCTATCTCTCTAATATTATTATAATAACTCCTATTACTCCTATTGTCACTTATTTTTCCCACAAATTTAAACGAAAAACTCACATAAGCTCTATTGAATTTTGTTAATACTCAAGTAACTTTTCGAAGAAACCAAATCATTACCTATCCTCATTGTGCTATTAGAGAGCTAAAGATAGCCAATTTACCTGCGAAGTGGTATGATCTAAGGCAACTCTGATTATCGTGTTATCAATCAGCTTGGGAAAGGCAACTATGGGATAGCATTCTTAGTGGAGCGCACTAAAGATCAAGTCTAATGTGTGATTAAGTAGATTGACATGTCAGATATGAGTGAGGAAGAGCGGAAAGACACTTTGAAAGAAGCTAATACTTTGTAAATGCTGAAGCACAGTAATATCATCAAATATTATGAGCACTACAAGACCAAAAAGGGGAAACTCTGCATAGTCATGGAATATGCTGCAGGTAAAGAGAAAATATCCATAAATATATTATATTTTAAATAAATGTCGTTTTAGGTGGTGATCTGAATCAAGTTATCCAATCAGCTAAGAGCCCTATTAGCGAGGAGCAGATACTGATCTGGTTAGGGTAGATGGCGAGTGCTTTGAGTTATGTCCACAGTAAGAATATCATCCACAGGGATATTAAAGCGTAGAATGTGTTTCTAAGTGAGAACAATGATATTAAACTAGCTGATTTTGGGATAGCTAGGATATTAGCGTCAACGAGAGAGAAAGCATCAACATTCATTGGCACACCATATTATCTTGCACCAGAGCTAGTTGATAGCAAGCCATATGCCGTCGCAGTCGATATATGGAGTCTAGGAGTGTTAATATATTAGCTATGCACGTTGAAACCACCATTTGATTCGGAGAATATTACATTGCTGTATTTGAAAATTTCTAGAGGATAATTCCCACCGCTACCGGGGCATTACTCGAAGGAACTAAGGAGTTTAGTAGGAGAGATGCTCACTGTTGATCCAAGATTGAGAATCACTGCAGCGTAGATCTTAGGTAGGAAAAAGGAATTTTTATTGTTATTGAGTGTTTTAACATTTATTTTTGGTTTATTACTTTGATAAAGAGAAACCATTACTGAAGGGAAGAGTAGAAGAAATGAGTGTTGACCCGAAGCCATATAAAGAGAGACTGAGTATCTAAAGCAACAATAACTTAAATGAAAAGAGTAATGATGCGCCGAATATTCGATTTTATTCACCGCAGCACAATATGGAACTTGCAAATTAGCAGAAAGGCTAGAAGCAATTAGCTGAGAAAATAGCACCAATCATAGAGCAAAGGAAGAATAATAACTAAAAACAAGTCAATATTCTTAATAAAAATGATAATGCATCTGAATCGCCTTAGAATCAGTAAGAATAATAATTATTATCAGAACCTCCAAAAATACCAAGAATGGAGTTATTATAAAATGATCGAGAGAAACATCAAAACAAACCTGATATCTAATAATAATAAGATAAGAATATCGATCAAGATAAAAAATAGCAGTTTAGAGTTCGCTCACCAGTACCTAAGATAGTATCACCATCAAGTAGATTCGCTGAGGTCAAACCACGCTAATCAGAAAAACATATTATGGGATAAAAGATATTACAATAATAATAATAATAACCTAAATAAGTTTAGAACATACCAGGATCTACGCCTACATCATCTAGTAATAGCTTAGAATGCTTTCCAGCTGTTGGGTAGGTACCTTAAGAAATACCTAATGCTTCAAGTAATTTTACAAGGCTTAACAGTCCAGGTACGAGATTACCATTTCTTAATCATCAACAACCACCTTAAATAGGTAAAAAAGTCTAACATGGTATATCACAGCAGTGTGCACCAGTAGGAAATGGATAAATCGGTGTCGGTGGTGGTAATAATATCAATATTGCACCAGGTACACCTTAATCAAATTAAATCAAAAGAAATTATGAGAAACAATCATTTTCGAAGCCATCTTGCTTTATGAAGAACAACAACAATAACGAGTTACCCTCACCGAAGATACTAGGGAATAACAGTAATCTTCTTCGACCTACAAGTGCTGCATTAGTAGGAATAGTATCGAATAGTAATTTATTAAGAAAATAATAATAAATATAATCATTCCAGTTGCAACAAGGTTAATAGGAATTGCATGGTATTTATGAAAAATCTGAATAATCTCCGCATTAGGCGTAAGTAGTTGTGCCATTAAGTTAACCACCGTAATTATATAAGAAAGAGCTAGTCGGATTTGGTGATGTGCCCTTAACATTTGATGGGGCTTCATCGCTAGCAAAAAGAAGAGAAAAATTAAAATCAGCGTAACCTGGAATCATTACGACATTCAACCATAATAATAATATTTAACCTGGGAAAATCAATGTTGGTACGAAGAATAACATAAATTCAACTGATGTTCCTTCTTCTTCTGATTCCCCTCAAATAATATCTCATTCGCCTGTTTAGCTCTAACCGCTGTAGTTACATTAGTAGCTATTATAAGAATAAGAAGAGTAATAATAAGTTTTATAATAAAAGAAAAAGAATTAGTTTCTAATCAAAAAGAGTAATGTCAATACAAGCTAATAGAATTTGCTCATTACGAATCTGAATCACCGCATGAATGATCCAGATGATATCATCGCCATCATGGAAAAGAATGAATATGTATAGAAAGAATCATAAGAGCACGAACAAAATGAACCGAAAGAAGAAGAAGAAAAAGAAGAAGAAGATACAAATATCTGTGAGGCTACATAGCAAATCAAGATATTTTCACAGAATAATTCGACTATTTAGGATCTTAAAACAGCAAAAAAGCTAAACATAATTAGTAATCCTAAGTAAATAGTATCATAGCCATCATTGGAGTATGATAAAAATGATATTATTCATCCAAAGAGAGTAGGATCAGGATCATTCGTTGTACCAGCTGGAGTAAGTCCATCACAGAAGATATTGTAGAAAAGAGATTAATTAGGAAAGAATAGTACGAACACAGAGGAAGACATAATAGAATAAAATAAAGGAATACAGTAGCAAGGGTAGTAGTAATTACTCAATCATCATGAGCATTTATCAGCGATTCAGAAGAACTATTACTCGCATGATTATGATAAACAATCTAAGATTGAAAGGAAAATCATCGTTAATGATCCATTCCAAGAAGTAATGATTATTTGATCATCATCAAAATTGAAGAAATATTTGATTAATTGATATTTATAACAAAGATTAAGAGAAAGAGGAAGAACACGGATGTATCGTAGAAGGATTAGATCATGAGTGAGAATGAAACGGAAGAGAGAGGATCAATGCCAAGAATCAAGGAGAAAAGAGAAAAAGATGAAGAAAATGAGGATATAATGGGATAGGAACGGTTGAAATAACACGATTAAGGGAACAGATCACCAGCTGGAAATGATAAACTAGCTGGATAGCTTGATAGGAAGCTAGATGAATTCAATCATATGGTATGTTTGCATTAGGGGAGATAAGGGGATGTAGAAGAGATAGATATATGTAAGTTTTAAATTGTTTGTTTTTGTGATATTTTTGTTGTTTAGATGAGAGATAGCACTGAGGAGGAGTATAAAGAGGATTTCTTAGAAGAAGGTGAAGATATTGATTAGGAGGAGGATAATAGTGAATACTTCAATGATAGTAGAGTAACTACATTTAGAATAGATGAATCTGCTATTAGAGGTGCTTCAAATATCAAGAGTCACATCAGTAATAAGGTTAATTCAAATATTAGCAATAATTAAAATGGATCCCTAAAAGCTGCTTCAGCAACACATACAAGCACGCTTTCTGTTGGTGGAAATACTCCAGAATCGAATAAATCTCAGAAAAATAATAATAATTCCATGAATGACCAACAACCACTTTCGCACTTTTAGTAATCATCTCAGCAGCAGCAACAACAACAAAAGCAATAGCAGATGTCATAATCATAGCCAGATCGTGTGCAGGTAATATTAGCTATTCAATAATTGTTAATTTTTCATTCTCATAGTGGATATTTCATTTCAGAAAGCCACAGTTTTCTTTAATTATCCTTTTTTATCTTTTTTCCTCTTAAGACCCTGCGCGAGCAACTCGAGAAGGAAATAGGTACAATCCATTTCTCCAAGGTCTACAAGTTAGCAGTGGAGGCATTAAGTACTGATTCTTCTCCATCAGCGAAAGCTCGTTTCTAGCAAAGTCTCAAGGTTATGTTCCCAAGTATTACAAAGGAATTCCTGTAGAGATACACGACATTATTTTATTCGCTAGTTCTCTTCGATCAGCATAACTGATAAGCAAAAAAGAGCAACTGCTCCTCAAATACTCATTATATTAAAAAATAAAAATGTTTTATATTATTAAAATGTATGTGATTATGTGCGTGTTTATTCTGTTTTAGTGTCATTTTCAGGGTATTGTGCTCCTTTTTTCTCATAATTATATTCCAATCATCAGCAGGGATATCTTTATGTTTGTAGTAAACAATTATACCATCAGCCCCAAGTACTTATATTTTGATTCCTTTAGTATTCCATATCCCATCAGTCAAGTCAACCGAAAAAATAAATACTTAAATTAATTGCTAAGATTTTATGGTAAGTATCTCCCGAATTATTAGATTATTTGGAATTGATTTACAGACGTTAAAGAAAATCATAATAATAAACATAAAAAGGTTTTTAGTTTATCACCTTCATCTTTCTAAGGGAGAGTACACTCTCATTAGCTAACTATGTCCTCAGATTTACGTTAAGCTGATCAAACCAAAGATCAGCAAGACAAACCTTAAAAAGATCGAACTGAGGAATAAAACTCCATTGAGTATCTGAACTTAAGTCTGAAAACTATTGGACTTATATCTTCAGTGCATCTGGAAATGGGTATCATGAATATTGATCAACCTACTGCTTCCATCGCAGATGAAAGAGATTATATCACAGGAATATGCGAGTAGAAGATCATGAAATACATAATAAATTAAATTTTCATTATTGGCATTCTTGAGATTACTCTTAAAGGAAAAGAAATATATTGAAGAATGCTTCTTTTTTGTTAATAGATATATTTATTGTTTTGCTATTGCTGTTCAGCACATTTTATTGGCGATTCTGTGGGCAGATCAGCGAGGAAGACAGCAGACAGCTCTATGCTCAATGGTAAAATATTTCAAAAGATTTATATGAAAATTAGTATATTAACCCATGCTCTTTGTCCACGACAGGTTGGGCATTAAGAAAATCGAAAAAGATGCTGATATCTTAACAAAAACGCGTCATTGTAGGTTTCTGACTAACTTAGAATTCGCATCGATCTTGAAGCGATTCTTTTATTATTCAACTCCTTAAGACGACAACGACACTGATGGAAGTTTCGATTTAAAGCTCCTCACCATTCTTGAAACCTTCCATAGCGAGCTTTAAAAGCTGTTATTGCAGAAGATGGGCGAAAGCAAACTTCTTTTGAAGCAGAATCCAATGGTTACAGTCAGTGCATTTAATCATACAAAAAATTAATTTAATTCTTGTGAGAAAATAATGACCTTTTTGTTAATTTTTGTCACCAACACACAGCTCGATTTATTAGAGAAATTCTACTAAAATTTTGATATCGAAGGAGTAGGTCATATTCGCGAGGAAATGTTTGTATTTTTGTACTTAAGCATGGTCGATGCTGGATTACTTATTCGTCCTGCTAATCAGCAAGCAGCGAGACGATCATTGCGAGACATGACAAAGGAATTCTGTGTATTTGAAGGCAAAATATCATTGCGATATTTTAAATTGTTTTTCTTTAACAAACGGTTGATCACCCACTCCATTGCGTTTGAGCTACTCAAAGCAGTGGAGAGATAAATACATTTCTTTTAGAATCTCAAACCAATGAGAAAATTAATCGAAGGTGACAGGAGTTATCTGCCAGCATCACCTTCGAAGCCAACAGTGACAACAACAACAAGTGGATTGATATCTGGGCATATTTAAGATTAAGAAAAATAGGAGATTTCGTTAGCATCGTATTTCCAGCAAGATGCTACAGGGAATTTGGAATCATAAGATAATAATAGTAATAATATGCCAAGTGACTTAGAGAGATTTGAGAATATCTTTGATTCTAGCTTCATTGATGCACATAACTATGCAGTAATGGAATCAGCTGGGAAGAATAGAGAGGAATAGAAGTCTAGATAGGGAATTGCTGACAGAGATGGAAATGTGAAAGAGAATAAGGATAAATAGTTAGAAGAAACAGAAAAAAGAACATAATAATTTTCATTATCTAGAGATGCCTCGCCAATATTGACACCCCGTACAACAACAACGAACTTATCTGAATTACTCTAAGATAATCCATTATCATTATCCGTTTACTATTGTCTCTTTGATAACTTCTCACCTATTGTAATTAATAAAACTTTTGCTACTATTCTTATCCATTTTTTTATTCTTTTTTGTTCTTTTCCCTAATGCACTTGTGCTTTTTATCTAAGTCAGATATATTGGGGGAGAGAATGTGGATTGAAGATATCATTCGAATAGCTATTAGCGTAATTATTAGGAATATACAGAGCTAGTTTTGTGCTAGATTTTCTTTTAGTTAACGAAGAACTGCCAGCGCATAATGTGACTTTTGTCCAAACACTCATTGAAAGGTTCCTGAAAAGATACAAGCAAGCATAAGTCAATGTAATTGATTATTTTATTAAGAGGAATAACTCAATATCATAGGATTAGCTAGTGCAGTTAAATTACATGTAAGATAAGAGTTAAATATAGTAGAATTTAGGATTCAAGTAGGATAAATAAGGAAGTATTCCTATTGATACACAACAGCAACAACTATCTACTGTAGCTCCATCGAAGGATCAGATAATTTAATAGTAGTAATAGCCTTAGAAGTTTTCATTAGATTTGGAGGAAGATGGGTTGATAATATCAAGCTCAAAGGAGTCTCTGCGATCAAAAGATTCATAGAGTTCACTTGTGCCTATGGAATAGTTGTCTCTTCGAACAAGATCACTGTCGTTATCACCTTAGATTATTGGTGGGAATACTGGATAAATGAAGAGTATTCTTAATTCGCATAAGTAAATTGATCATCGGAGTTCATTTGAAAGAGAATATCTCAAGAAGAATGAGCAAAAGTAAGTGTTCGGATAAGTAGTTGAATAGTAGCAATTGAATAGTTAACAGTCATTATAGTACTAGCAGCAACAAGATTAAACGGAAGAAAACAAGAAGCTAACACATCGAATCAAGCACGTTATGAGCTTTGAGTATGACAGTCTCAATAATAAGTAGACTCTAGAGCAGGTAGTTATTTATTAATAAGATAATTTGTGTGTGTGTTGATTAGTTTATTTTAAAGAACAACAGCAACAACAACATGCAGAGTTCATACAAAAAAAGGGAAGAGAGAACATTAGTTGTCCCAATGAGTTAAGAGTTAGACAAAGGAGGAGGAGGATCATCAGCTCACAGAATAAATCATCTTAACACACCAGGAATGAATTTCTCTTTCTCCCCTGTGAAGAAGCCGTTAACTTGAAGAGAAATGAATACATCATTTCGAATGAAGCAAGGGAAATATACTAAAAAGAAGAAGAAGACAAAGTATTTAATATTGTATGACAATTAAATTAATAAAATATAAATAGCTAATACACATATTATGTATGTTTTTTAATCAAATACTGTTCATTTTTGAGCAAAATAATAATAAATAAAATGGGATCATAATAGGTGTGTATGAAGAGAAAGAGAAAAACAGATTGCTCTCTGTTGATCTTAGTTGTCTAATAATATGGGAGGAGAATATTATTTTTATTAAAAAGTGCTTCAAAAGTTCATTTGAGTTTATTATTATCTTAACTCTAAAGATTGAAAGGAAGAGATTAATCCCTATTTTTAGATTCTTGTAATTACTGGATGGTATTATTCTTATTATTATTACTATTAATATCCCCCAAGGTGCCCTCTTCTAAGTGCACTCTCATAGGCATAATTTTATAAGAACTCTTCGATTATCCCTTAATTTTTTTACTCCCACCAGAAACAGCAGCAGCTGCGGACGAAGAAGAAGAAGACAATTACATCGTTTAGGGACTCTGCTTAATACTTCCTTCTTCAGTATCTTTTTTTTCATTTTATGCTTGTTATTATTCTTTTTATTATTTATTCTACTGAATTATCATTGTATGTGTATTCAAGCTCCTTCTAGCTTCTTCTTTTGTTGTTGATTTAACGTGTTCCTTCTCTCCCTTTAGAGATCCATCATTGATATCATAGTCATCTTAAACATCTCTGTTTTGGTATTTCAAATAGAAAAATAGATTAATTTATTATAAAAATCTACTAAATAGCCTAAAATACATTTACATGCTGATATTCGATGAATTAGGATCATCATCATTAGGAACTTTATTTTCTTTACTTCTATCTGATAGAGGCACAGTCTGCTTGTCCTCAGAAGGATTCTAAGATTCATTGTCAAGCTCAGTATCTAGATTATTGCTATTTCCACGATGGAATTCGTGCTTTTCTTGTTTGATATTTTATTAATTCTATGATTGTGAAGGACGTTTATTGTTATTGTTGTTATTATTATTACGCTTGTTTGTTTCAGTTTTGATATTATCATTGTGCTCTCTAGGCTACCTTGAAGAACATTAAGACATATTCTACTTCTAGAATAGTTATTCTGCTTCAAATGAAGAATCCATATTCCTGTTGGTAGCTTATGGCCATTTCACAACAAAATATTCAATTTTCAATCACAAATCACAATCAAATTATCCACCGCATTACAATAGTTACTTATTCTTTCTTATTTTTTACCAATATTCTTCTCAGCTTGATTCGAAGGTGGTAGATTTGGGATTGTAAATGTCTCCTGCTGATTATTATTCTTCTTTCCTCTAATAGTTGATATTCTAGGGAGTAACTAACCTTCTGGGATTACCTACTACAATTACTATTAATGATCTTGCTAATGTTCCTCCTATTCCTCTACATCTACAGCAATCTCTGATTTCTTACCATTTTTTTTATTCATCTAATCAGCAATAATTCTCAAACTATCCGCTGCATTAATCTACTTTTTACTTGTCTTCTTCAACTGATTCCTCAATCGCTATTTCTCTAATCGCACCTAACAATCAATCAAACACACACATTTTCTTACACATTTCACATCACACTTCCTTAATCTCTAAACAAATCTGTTCATACAATCCCCCCTTTGTTGTGTTCAAAATCCAACTTACTTCAGCTCTTTTCCTTCTTTCGATAATATGTTCATATGTAGTTCTGCCCGTGCATCTCAACCAGATATGATAAATCAATAGCTCAGCACTGAAGATTCCAGCAATAATATTGAAGACTAATGCTGTTACAGCTAATCCTAGGAATAGATTGGAGGAATACTTTGAAATGGCATTATTCTGCGTTCTTAATTTATAGCTAGCATAGTCACTGTCCCTGAGACTCAGAGAGTATGCTGTGAAGGATAGATTGATGAGTAGTCCAAGGAATATGCATAGCACAAAGGATATGAAGAATCTAAAGGAAGAGAAGAAGAGAGAGTGAGATAAAGATTCAGGGAAATAATAAGAAAGAAGAAGTGGTGATAAGAAGTGATACTTTACTTATAATTAGCCTTGCCAACGCAATTGTTCAGCCACTAGCTACAGCAACAACAACAACAAAACAATAACTCAAAACTCAAGTTTCATTTGATTCTTTTGTATGAATTTGTCTTACCAGTGATGATCGAAGTCGGCTACACATTTATTACATATTCCACAGTGTTTTGTCCTCGATCCTACGAACACATTGCATACTTTACATAAATGTGTTCTTTAGCATTCTGCTACTCTGGTTTAGATAAAAATATGATGAGAATGGTGAAAGATTGGCGGTTATTTTGTTTACTCTTGTCCTTGTTTTTGCATTAGTACAAGTGGATCAGATGGATCTGTAAAGCAAGCGAAGAATCCGAAGATAAACAGCAAGCCAAATGCAAGAGAATGCATGATCAAGTAGATATCCTATTATTAGGAGAGAAATCATATCAATGTTAATAAGGAGGAATATGATGATTTGATAACAGAGAAAAAGAGAGAGATTTTTGCACTAAAATTTCTTGAAATATGACTCTACATAGACAGCTTTATCGAGATTGATGAAGTCTGCAAGAATGAAGAACACCCATAGTGATTCTAATACAAGAATCACCCAGGATAGAATCTACAAAGATGAAAATGGTTATGAGAATCCATTGATTTTCGTTTTTCTGATTTGTATCGTGAATCGAGCACCTTCTTCATCTTCCTCATCGTCGATGATATCATGGTTGCTATGTAGTTCCTTATTCTTCTCTGGTTTGTTGTTGTTATTGTTGTTGCTGTTTCCTTCCTTCATTTGATATTATTATAAAATATCGAACAAAGAAAAAAAAAGTAAATATTTTATGTTTTACTTGACGCTATCTTTCTGCCAGCACTCCACTCACTGTTTTGGTTGTGAATCCTATCAAATTTATTAGTTGACAAAGAATATTTGACTACTTAGAAAAGAGTAGAAGTCCAATCTCAAAATAATCATAGAAATAACAAAAAAACAACATCTAAAATAATCTAATATTATTATTCTCATTTTCTAAAATACTATCTTCAAAAGCATAAATAATTTCACAAAGATATAAAATACTTAACCAATAATATGTTCTCTCTCTCTCTATGGGATAAAGTGTTTTGCATTTGATCTCATACAAACAAAATGCCCAAAATTACAAACAACTAACTAAGATCACATCTCCCACTCAGCAAGCCTTAAATGAAACCACAAGTAGAAACTACTAAAATAAGCAAGAACTAAATCTTTTTGCTTTATTGATTCCTCACCAATAATTTTTAGCTTCCCTAATTCACAAAATCCTACATATTTTTTTCTACTTCAAATTGATACAATTAAAGTATGAAATACTTGCTCAATGATGTTCTTTTCCTTATTAACCTAGCCATTTTTTCATTGATTTGTATTACAAATAATTTAGTTACTCGTAAATTTTAGTACACTTGATTTTATTTAGCTGAATACTTGATGATTACAACAAGAACATCAATATTCTTAGCTTTTTTGGATTTCATAGTATTTTTCTTAGTTTTTTAGATGCAATATTCACCATTTTTTATGCAAATATCTTTGGGGGATTTATTGAATTTATTTTTTAAACCTAAATACTTAAGGAATATTGCAAATAATCCAAAATTAAGACAATGTTGAAACAACGGCTAAGCATAAGTTTATTCACTTTAGCATGACTATATGTCTTACATAATATCACCTGAAATAATATTCTTGAAAATGTTAAAAAAAATATCGAAAAGAAAGAAAGATAACTCATTACAATACCTTATAAGACCATAATGAAGAAATTGCTTTTTTTTTTAAGGCAAAATCCCTGTAAGGGTTACAATCGGAATTAGATTAATGCCAAAGTTTATTTATTATGGGAAAATTAATGCAAAGTTATGATAATAAATAAGAGGTTTTAATTGATTTAAGCTTATAGAAAGGCAGCTTTGCTGAGTTGTTTATTCGATTTTTTTATAAATGCAATGTATGTAAAAATACTTTATCCAACGACATTCTAGGTTAGTATTATATATGCAGAACCAAAGAGGAAAAACATGTCAAAAACGATTAGTATGTTTGTGGGTAAAACTGAAGATGTTCGTTAGTCATACAAGGATGAACAAACTACTTCAATTCAATTCACAGTGCAAATGACCGAATGCTGACGTAGCAGATGCGCACACTCACGTACTCAAGGGAATATGAATACTAGATTGTTTCTTTAATTTGATTTAATAGACGACTTTTAATAATGTAATAAAACCATAGTGGGGGTTTATTTCCGAGGTTGAAATATCTCGAAAGGCCAATTCGGAATGTTGAAATATTATTAATTTAAGGTAAAAAATACACTAAAAATACACTTTTTAGACAATTATGGGTAGGAATCTACAAATCTCACTATCATTGCAATTTGGATTGCTCCTTTCCATGTGCTTGCTGGTAAGCAGTGCTGCCGCTGAGGAAACTTTAAAAGCCCTCCCACCTGCTACATTCTAGACTCTCCCTGAAATGATGGCTGATATGAAATATCCTTTGGAGACTCATTTCATCACAACATCCGATGGATACATCCTTTAGTATTTCAGAATCCAAAAGAAAAACTAAGAATCCATTCTCAGTGGACTTCCTGTAGTCTTCTACTAACATGGGTTAATGGACTCTTCTGATTTAGCTTGCTTGAACGATGAATTCAGAGCACCCGCACTTATCCTAGCTAATCAAGGCTACGATGTTTGGCTTGGAAACAGCAGAGGTAACAGATACAGTAAAAACCACACAACTCTCTCACTCAAATCATCTGCATACTGGAATTTCTCCTTCCAAGAAATGGGCAAGTATGATCTCCCTGCTGCATTTACTTACATCTCAAAGATTACTGGATAAAAGATTAACTACATAGGGCACTCCCAAGGTACAACATAAATGTTTGTAGCTTTAAGTAGAAACGACAAAGCTGTGGAGGATAACCTCAAGAGCTACATCGCTTTGGGACCTGCTACGTTTGTTGGGAATGTTCGATCGATATTCATGAAATTACTCTCGCATGCTCGGCCTGTTATTGCATCTCTTGTTGTGCTCAAAATCAAATAATTTATGCCATACAAGGATAGCATACTTATGCCGTTGCTTTGCTAATCTATTCCTGAACTCTGTGGGATGTCACTGCAGATGATGATGGATCTTGACACCAAATACGATAATCTTCTAAAAATGGATGTTATTTCTGGACATCTCCCAGCAGGAACTTCTACATTTAACGTTCGTCACTGGTAAAAGAAAGAAACAGAATTTACTAATAATTTTACAATATTTTCTTAGAAAGTTTGTTATTTACCATTTTTTTGAGCACTTTTTTCTCTTTCTTTTATGATATTTAACTGTTTTCCTTCTTCAGGGGTTAAAACATGCGCTCAGGGAACTTCAAGTACTTCAACTACGGCACGTTTAAGAACTACTTGGAATACAACTAAGCTACTCCTCCAAAAATAGCTCTAGAGAAAATCAGAGTGCCAGTTCATTTATTCGCTGGAGCTACCGATGCCTTAGCTGATCTGAAAGATGTTGGAATTTTACGAAGACTACTGACAGGCTCACCGAATGTCACATACAATGAATACCCCTTTGGGCATGCATCGTTCTTGATTGCGTTAGATATGTCATATATGAATGATGTACTATCGATTCTTGAAGACTACAATCCGACAATGAAGAAAGACAAATAAGAGAAACTGAAATTTACAACAGATCTTTGAATTAAGGGATTTTAGGGAAATAATGAAAAAACAATATGATTTTTATGTGTTTGTATGGACGTTTGCCCTTAATAAGAATCCGAATTCTAATATGGACAATTGGGGTAGAGAATTAATTGTGTATATAATTCAAGAGAAAAGATTGTTTGTAAAAATGAATTAGATTTTTAATTTCAAAAGGGAGAATATGACGTAGAAAGAAATGAATGACATTGACAGATTAATCGCAAGATGTGTATCGTTAATTAGCCTCCTCAATAGATAATAGACAGTGAAAATTAGTAAGAGAGAGGGGATAATATGATGTGTAATGTTTTTTCTTTGAAGGTTAAAAGATTTCGCAGAGAAATTCTGAATTGTTGAGGGAACAAAAACAAAAAAATATTAAATCACCAAAAGATTAGATAGAAAAGAAAACATGAACAACAACGTAAAAATCATATTCCTTCTGTCTGTGTGCTTACTGGTAAGCGGTGAAAATTTCAGCAAGCTTCCACCAGCTACACTACAAACACTCCCTGAAATGATGGCTGATATGAAATACCCTCTGGAGACTCATTTTATCACAACATCTGATGGATACATCCTGTAGTATTTCAGAATCTAATAGAAAAACTAAGAATCC
>Ga0302285_10000695_pt1 | contig 18339 bp, 14 predicted proteins | sample III_Fen_E2_2_FD_200455 | JGI IMG/M metagenome (GOLD analysis project Ga0302285, IMG submission 200455) | Peat permafrost microbial communities from Stordalen Mire near Abisko, Sweden - III_Fen_E2_2 | ecosystem: Environmental > Terrestrial > Soil > Wetlands > Permafrost | place: Sweden: Abisko... | reverse complement strand
GCATCACAAGCTCAATATCAGCAAGGGGCAATTGCTAGTGGAACTACTTCTCATAATAATGGAAACGTTTATGTCTCGAGAACTTAAGCTGGAGCTCAACAAGTTCCAGTCTAGACTTATTATCAAATGAAAGCTTCTTAGCAATCTCAGCAGTAACAGCAGGTCCAACCTCAAAAATATATGTCAACATCTTACTCTCAATCACAGTAAAAGCAGCAAATGTGAGAATAGACCTTATCAATAATAATGCGTGCAAATCTTTCTAAGAAGTGAAAATTCTTATAAAATATGTTCTTCATGTTTACTCTTGTTTTAGCTTTTACATTTTATCTCAACAATTTCGTATTTGTGATTGAAAGAAAAAGGGAAAACAAATTTAAAAATGCTTACACTCGTAAAAATCAAAATCATGCTTCAGGTTATCTGAATCAAAATGCTCTCTAATTTCCTCTAAAATAGAGCGATTAATAGAAAATTCTAAGAAAGCCCACAACAATTATCAGCTGAGAGCAATTAAAAGAATAAATCTGGAAACTAATAAATATTCAGCTTACATTCGTTGGGAGCAGATTCTGGGCAATAATAACATCTCTGTCTAAAGCCAACTTGCAGAGTTAATATCAAGATTTGTCTGCTTCCTGTGATTAAACATCCTGAAGAAGAAATTGTAACACTTGCACAAAACACGATAGTAAACCTTCGGTGACAATCGATCTGAAAGATATTTATGGCTAGGAGACCAACACAATTAAAGGAAATTAACAAATCAAAAAAATAATTCTTAGACACAAAAAAATGAGTAAAAGTACCTTAGCTAGCAAGTATGTTGAACTTGCAGATATTGAAAATCTAGAGAAATATGCTTTAGATCGTAAAAACGAGGCTGTATACAGAACTCCAGATCTGTAGAAGAATAAAGCTCATGCCCTCCATGCTCTCAAAATTGTCTGCTGCATTTCTTCTAGCTTCATGTGTGTAGAGTTCGTTGGTGGCTATCTCTCCAATTCGCTTGCAATTATGACTGATGCTGTCCATTTATTGTCAGATGTGGTAGGATTTCTAGTTACAATTCTAGCTATTTACATCAGTAAAATCTAAGCTAACCATACAATGACATTCGGATATCATCGTGCTGAGATTATCGGAGCTATGCTTTCTATTCTTATCATTTGGGTATTGATTGCTTGGATGTTTGTGGAAGGAGTTCACAGGTTCTTTAACCCTCCTGAGATTCAAGGAGGGATAATGCTTTGCCTTGCTTGTTGTGGTCTGTTTTTCAATCTTGTCCTTATGAAGATTTTGGAAGACAAGGTATCTAAGACTTAAATCGGAGAGGAAACTGCTGCAAGAGCTTCTTAGCTGTCTGTTCTCTTGGAAGCAAAGGAGGCAGAAACAGAATAAAAAAACCTTAGCATGAAAGCAGCTCAAATTCACATTCTAGGAGACACCATTCAGAGTGCAGGTGTCATTATCGGTGCTCTAGTGGTTTACTTTGGAGGAGAGGACTACTTTATTGCTGACCCAATTATCACTATTATCTTTACTATTTTGGTAACATGCACCACCCTCCCTATCATGAAAGAAAGCATCAGAGTCTTAATGGAAGGACAGCCTGACAATATTAATTATGAAGTTGTGAAGAAGAAATTAGAAAATGTTAAAGGAGTTGTGAATGTCCACGATCTTCACATGTGGTCACTTAATCCTGGATTTATCTCCCTTTCAGCCCATATCACTTCAGAGTAACCTTCAGTCACGCTTTTTGAAGCTACCAAACTTTGCAAGAAACTTGGAATTGTACACTCAACCATACAAGTCGAAAATTCAAATGAAAAAAATCAATACGACTTCGAGCAATGTGCTAAGCTTCATTGAATCATTTTTTTATTTATTGACAAGCAACCGCTGCACTTATTTTATTTGTTTTGGCTTCCTATTTTACTTAAAACAATTAAGTAAATTGTAATTTTTTTTAATTTCAGGAGGGAATTGAAAGGAAAGAAATGTTATTATTTTATTTTCTTTTTGTCTTTCGTGTTCTCTTTGTTACTCTTTAGATTTTACAGGAAAGTTAATTTCAAATTTCAAAGAATATTCCAAGGATATTGTCTTGAACTATTTCCTAAAAATGCAAGATATTACTTCTGATAGAAATCTATGAATCTAATTACCTTGCTGATTTATTTTTTGCAATCAAAACTAAATACAATAATTATTATGCAGGGGACTAAACTATTCAGAAACAAAAGGATAGGGATTACTTATTCAGATCTATGCAAGCAAAGTATCCCTTCAAAACTATGATTTTTATGTAAGGTAAGAAGGAATATTCCTCTAACTTTATTCTTTTAGTTTCCGATTAAAAAGTAATTTAAGTGTATTATAACTTTTCGTGCAAACGATGCGATAATAAAACAAACAATAATCAGTCAAAACAAGCATTCTAGTACCAATCTTCTCTTAAAAATGAAAGATAGCTATGTTGTCAAAATTGCAAATATATTAACTGACTATGAGCAAAGAAGCAAGAAACAGGTGGCAATCATATATATATTGATTAGCTAGGTATGTTTTACTCTGATGTATCTTTGCGTATCACTACTAAAAAAGGAATATTCATCTATTCAGATCGTCAATATGAGAATGATCGTAGGGTTTATTTTTAACTCCTTCTTTTGCAAGATAAACGACATATCAATCTACTCCAAAGAAGCTCCATATCTTAAGCTTCTAATCCTAAGAGGTCTCCTAGGAGGGATCTCAATGACTTGCGTTTTTACTTGCCTCACACTGATGAAAATATCTGATGGCGTTGTTATGATAAACACCAACCCAATATGGACGAATTTCTTAGCAATATGCTTTCTTGGCGAACATTTTTCTAAAAAATCTTTGCTATTCTGCTTAGTTAGCTTTATTGGAATTGTGTTTGTGAGTAGACCTTCGTTTTTATTTGATTCCTCTGAAAATTAGAGTACTCAAGAAACAAACTAATTCGTAGGCTCGATTTTTGGACTTGCTGGAAGCGTCCTCATCTCCTTTATCTCTATTGTCTTAAGAAAGCTATCGCATGACATGAAGTGCAATGCAGGCAAATAAATGTAGTATAATTACTTCATTAGTATATTATTCACCTCGATTCTGTTTATAAATGATGCAGAAAGGCCTTTTAATTTGACATTTCGCTTCGTTTATATCATAATCATTCTCTCATTCCTTGGATTCGTGGGGTAAATATTTTTTTCAAAAGCCTTTGGTCTAGAGAAAGCATCTATTTTAGCTCCTTTACAGTACACTCAAGTTGTCCTTTCCTTCATAGCGGATATATTCTTATTGAAGGTTGATATTCTAGCAACTAGTATCATAGGTGCTTTCTTAATCATTTTTGGAAGCATCGGGATATTAATTTGAAGATATTAGCAGAAGTGCTTGACTATTTTACAATGACTCAGAACGTCTGTGAATATGAAATTATTTAAAATAAATGTTTTTGGTTCTCTTTTTTTAGTAGTTTTACATGTTTTTTTTAAAAAATATTCAAAGTTATCATATTATAGAATTTTAGAATTTGTCTCCAAAAACCAGAAAGCTCACTTTCACTGGGAAAAAGTGTCCAAAGGAATCGAAAACAGCATTCATAAAATGAAGAATTATTTTCCTGCGCTAATAGAAACATCAAAAATGAAGATGATTATCTAATTGTTTGATCAATAACCAAATATTAATCAAATCAAAATGAGTGATGAAAAAGAAATAAAAAAGTGAATTCAGTTTCAGCTTCTTAGGGAAAGTTATTTGCGGAACTAAAAGATTTAGAGAAAAACATAATGAGGTGCATAGAAAAAAGATATTTTACCATAAGGTAATCAGCAGCCGATGTCAGCTAAGAATTAGGAAATAACCTGAGAAGAAACAACCTTCACATCACCTCCTAAAAAAGATACTCAAGGCGCCAAAAAAGAACCAAACAATATTGGATTTCCTCAACAAAGGGAAAGTGAGCGATAAAAGCGAGAAAAAACCCAGAAAAAGAGCTAGAACCATCAATCTCAAGGGAATTTAGAAACCTAGAATATTCCTTATTCGATTCACCAGACAGGAAAGGTCTTCAAACAGAAGAATAAGAGAAAAAATCTCGGAAATAAAAGCTTCCAAATCCCCATAATATTTTTATTATTTAAGTAAACATTTTTCATTCATCATAATTTTCACATTAATTTTCTACAATAAATTAATTACATAAACAAATCAAAACTATTTATGATTTTCAATAGTATTGAATATGGATAAGTACATACAATCATCTTGTTTACATAAAAATACTCAAAATCTCAAAGAAAAATCCAACAATATCAATATAAAGGACAAGTGCTCCTATTGCATAATCATCAATGCTTAGCTTATATTTTCCTTTTCCTGCAATGAGTTATGTATCATAAACCAAATAGAGAGAATAGAAGATGCATCCTAAAGCTGAGTATATTATGTAAGTTGTTTTAGAGTAACCGAAACCTATAAAAAAACCTAAAATTATCAAGATCATTCCAAAACAAAAGAGAAAGCCACCCATGGTAGTAAAATCAGTTTTAGTGTAGAAGGCATAAATTGTGAGAGCAACAACTACTCCAAGTGTCATTGTTGCAGCTATGAGCACTGTTTTAGCTCCATCAGGATCATTATTTTTAATAAAAGAGCATATTGAGCTGACTAAATAAGCCATTCCAAGTGTAAATAAAAAGAGACAAATATAATTAAGCGGGACGGTTCGAGCAACTTTCTTAAAACATATGATTGCTATTTCTATCACAAGAACTACCACAAAGGCCACTATGGTTAACCAATAATGTTCTTCTTGAAACTTACTAAAGTCTTTTGAGTACATTGAAGCAACTGTAATTAGGACTAAAAGTAGCAGCTGAGCAATTAGAATCAAGTAAACTTTTCTTATGAATCCAACTCGAGCTTTATCAAAAAGAGGCTCTTGCTTATTTTATGGCTAATCTGTGATTTCATTAGTGGTATATTAATTGATATTTTACTAATTTGTGCCAAATTAATTGTTAATTTATTAGTTTTAGGCATTCATTTAGGCTTCAATATCGTACATGATGATATATTTTAGGTTATGAAATTATTTTATTAATCTTATTATTATTGATTTCCATCTATGAGATTAGGTTCTTGAAGGACTGAATAAACCTATTCTATTATTGAGAGTAATAGTTCTTCCTATGGAATTCAATCTTATCCATTACAGTTTCAATGAAAGCATATCTATTCAAGCATCTATGGGAATACTTATAATAAAATAATATGTCATGAATAAAATGGAGTGTTCCGCTTTATTGCTCTGATAGTACCTTTCTGCTAAACCCAGTAGCTTGTTCTGATCAGACAAAACAATCACTTCAGCAAAACGAGGAAAAATAAATCAAACTTATCAAGCAAAGCTCAGGGCTGACTGATATTGATCTATTCTAAAATATGCAGTACTATTATTGAAGAGAGGAGGAGAAGGTAAATAAAAAGAACTAGATCATTTAGCTGGCTGGGAAGGTTAATAATATTAGGAATTATTAATTATACAAGAATAATATTGAATAATTTAATGAGAGAAATTGGAATAGCAGAAGAGTTTGAATTAGCTGAATTCTGAAGAGTACATCATCCTATAAGAGACAGAGACAATTCAAAAAATGAAAAAAGTCAAACTTGGTTCTAGTTAGCAGCAAATCTAAGGACAAGGTGGAGGTGGAGGAGGTGCTTTCATTTAATAAAGACAACAGAAAAATGACTCCAAAAAAATACACATTCAAGCTTTAAATAACTTTCACGCACCATCCAATGCTCCAATACCTCCAGTCACAGCTGCATTGCAAAAAATCAGAAAATAAAGCACTTAACTTATCTTACCTTCGATTAACCGCTCAAACAATACATCCTTAGTTGATCATAGATAAATGAGTGCAAGCAGGGAACGCAAAATAATACCTCCTTCTACAATACGAGCAGTTTCTGAGGAAGAATTTGAAGCAGGAGGAAATAGTTCTAGCTTAACAATGAATCGGAACCTGCTAACACGTCCTCAAAGCTATCTAATTAAGAAAAAAGATTCTTCCCTCCTAAATTTGCAGACAGGAGAAACAACTCCAGGAAGACAGTAGTTGAGAGATTTGCACAACGTATCTCTTTATGGTGATAAAAAATCTAATTATCAAGACATCCTTCAAAATAATACAGAAAGAATTAAGTTTAACCCCTGGAAGAAGTAAAGCAATTATATTTTAATATTGAATTTGAAGCTCATTCGCTGTTTGTATTTTGGAAGGCAAGAACCTAAAAAGGAAGAAACCTATGGTTAGTTGCTGGTAGAGCTTGATGATCTCAAAAAGAAATAAAAAGAATAGGCACTCTAATTTTAGTAAAAACAATAGTCTTCATTACAAAGTGAAAACGGATAGGACTCTTCTCGAAGGGGCAATCTTAGGATAAATGAAAAACGAGACGAAGAAAAGATGGAAGAAGGACACGCTCACTCAACGAGCTGCCAAAATAACTTAGATAGAAATGTCTGGAAAAGGAAAAAGATAAATGAACATAATCAAATGGTGGAAGAATGCAGCAGCATCGAAAGAGAGCTGCAACAAATCAATTTTCTGTAAAATAAAAATTAAAAGGCTATTAGTGACTATATTTAGACATAGAATTCACTTCTCAAACTCAATCTTTAAGTAAATTAATTTAAATTATTTCTAATTTTGCTTACCCCTTGCTTTTGTAGATAAAAAAATAGTCACAACATACGTAACTCACTCCGAAGAGAGAAAAATGAAGATCCTACTAGCAGAGGCAGAATCAGAATGCACAAGTTTTCGAAAGGAAAAATCTATTTATTTATGTTTGAATTTCATGTTTTTATTTCTGAAATAGAGTTAAACTAAATATTTTCAAACACACTTATGTAAACACATTCACTACGAGAATAGTATTAAATTATTTGAGTATAAAGGCAACTAACACTCAAAAGAAGATGAGCTAGAATAATATGCCTGACAGACAATTTAGAAGTTTTGATCCTTTGCTTAGGCTTGAAAAAAAGATAAATTAAGTAAAAAGATATTTTACTCTTAATCAACTTACTTAGAATGAACTTGATCTTCAGCAATATCGCATTATTTTGTAGAAGAATTCAAAGTTCCGACTGAACAATCTGTGCATTCTGAAGCTGATACACAAGTCTTGCATCCAGTAGGGCACTCTTAACATGAGCTTTCATTATTCCTAAATGATTGAGATGGACATTGATTTACGCACTTTTCATTGCTAAGGAAATAATCATCTGAGCATTCTGAGCAAGATACTTAGCTTGTGCATGTATTGCAATTATCTGGACATCTTCCACAATAATCGATATTCTAGGTATCATTCATGATGAAGTGCATATCTGCGCAGGCTTTACAGTCATACTTTGTTGATCCTGTGCACTCATCGCAATGCGAGCTGCATTAATAGCATACTCTTCCTGAAGCAAAACTAAAACACACAATAAATAAATATTTTTTAAGAAAAGAATGCTTACTAATTGGTTGAACAAGCTGATTTGCAAATTCCATCCTCTAAAAACTCATATTGTTCGCATAAAGAGGCCACTGAAAAGCTAGGGATTGTTACAGAAATATGTCCAATCGATAGACCTACAGACTGAGCAAAAGGAGTTGACAATTAATCTAAGTTCTTTACAACGTTGCGCATTTCTTCAAGAATACTTGGTTCATTATCAACTTCTTCAATTTGACCACTCTCTGAGGGAATACCTGTTGAAACAGGATCTATTATGATAATATATGTTTCAGTTTCTTCCGTTTAGAGCATTCTTCGAGAGTTTTAGCATATTGAGTTAGATTTCCCAAGGAGACGAGCTCTAGTTGCATCTATCCCGAGCAAAGCACAAACACGATCAATAACATAAGCAGTTCTCCTATCTGAATCACATTTTCCTTCTTCTTCTATTGAAGGTGCAGTTAGTACAGGTGTGGCGATGGTAAATTTAATGGTAGTGCTGAGAACTTCTTGGAAAGTTAAAATGCAATTCTCATTTGAAAGGAGAACCACAAAATAGAAGAGAGTCTCTTGGTTCTAGATATTCATTCCACAATATAGTTTGGTTTAGTCTCCATCAATTAGAGATACAATATCAGTATTTGGATTATCTAGATTCAAAGAAGTTGGAAGTACTATCTCATAAGCTGAGTCTTTAATGAGTAATTGATATCCTGTTCTAACTTGAAGTTTAATAATAACATAATTAACTGAATCAGCTCTTGCAGATTGATACACAATGCGAATTTAGTTTAGATTGTTCTCCGCTGAAAGTAAATATTAATTAGCATTTTATACGAACCCCAGAGCAGTACCATTACGCTCATTCATCATGTTCATCTTAGATTCATTTAATGTAAAGAATTTGTTCCTTGGCTAAGATTAATAGTTAAGTTGCTAAATAATCACCCAACTGAAAGCGCTAGTCTCTATAGTTGATTTGTAGAATGGGGCTTAGGATTAACTTGAATATTTTATTGGAGATCTATTAGCTGGATTGATGAAATTACCTGAGATATCTTGCCCTCTGAAACTATCTGGCAGTGATGTAACACATTTAGGAAGCTGTAAGAGATTAGTCTCAGTAATTGAGCAGTTGATGCAAACTGTGTTGATCAGATTGAAAATTGGGTAGATATAATTCGCAGAAGCTATCCTGATAATCGAATTAGAATTGCTATTCAAATCAATGAAAGTAGTATTGCTAAATGTGATCCTTAGCCGAATAAACTGGTTAGAGGAGTCTGTTACAGAGAAAGTCAATGCTGTCTATGGCTTGCAGGAACAAGATGTATCAAAGAGATTGTAAACAATAGCCGAAGAAAATACTGCAGTCTCGTAATTGAAGAAATAATCATTATGCTTTAAGTTTGATACCTTTAAAATGAAATGAGAGTCATTTTCAATAGAGACTACTGATGTGTAACTAGCGTAATTGACATTTGAGAACATACCAGATCTGGCAACCAAAACATAGGAAAGCTAATTGCAATCTCCTGAAATACCAGAAGCACCACAGTCATAGAATTGATCGTATTGTGTTATCTAGCAGAGTCTAGCAGAAGCTAGACACGAATGAGAAGACCCAATCACGATGTTATCAGACATCACAACAAGGGAATCTAAATCGATAGCAGTTGTAGTAGCTCCTACAAAGATATTAGAATTCAGAGTAACCTTATGAAGCAAAAGAGCTTCAGAGTCAGTCAATAGCGAATGCTTGTAAGAAGTATACATTTTATAGCCAAGCTCATAATAGAAGTCTAAGTAATAGGAACCATACCTTTCAATCGATAAGAGTGTATCGGCAAAAGCGAAGACATTATTTTACAGCAACACAGTCGCATCTAAATTCATAAACGAGTTATGCAAGGTTAAAATAGGGCTCTTGATCGAAATAAGTGTCGTCAGCGGAGAAGACAAAGAAGAAGAAGGTTCTACGAATGAAGAATCTTATATTGAGAACTGATTAAACCACTTATTGAGTGAAATGGTTGTATTTTAGAACTACACTCCGACTAAGTCAATCTCAGCGAATACTTAGTCAAGATAACTGCTCACAACCATGTTTGCATTTGTAACCACAATATTCTTAGATATCTTAGCTACTATTGGTCTGAAATCGAATTCCTGCCCAAGATAAGTTCTAGTTATGTATTGATCTTCATACAGGTACTCATCAGCCATTTCAAGGTTATATGTTGCATCAGCAGCATATGCAACGGCTATAATTGTAGTTTAAAGAGTGAGACTAGTAATAGGAGAAGTAATTAAAATGTTATCCCCTACATTAAACTATTAATAATTTGAGGGTTGAGACACAAAGATTTTTTTCTTATTTGAGGAGTTTACAGAGATAACTCGATATTGATTCCAGAATTCAGATGAAATTTCTCCAGTGTCTGTTTTAAAAATACTGTTTACAACGAAAGAACCAGAAGTAAACTCAAGGTTTTCATAAAAATATTTAAAAATAATCTCAGTAGAGCCGTTATTTATTAGTTCAAAGGTGACATGACCAGACTGCACTATGATAGCTCCACCTGAAATAGCAATGCCCTTAGTTTTAATGATAGCACTACCTTCTTCTCCTAGATCGATTGTAAGCTACCCTTAAACTTCTAAACTTGGAATCTCATATATTCCAGCTGTACTAAGAACCATGTTCCAGCTAGGGAGAATCTTCCATCGTTTTGAGGATTAGAAAGTTGTACATTCAGAAAACCAATCAGCAGCTTGATCAAATTATCTTAATGACAGATTTGAGAAATCGTTATGGAGAGGGAAAATGCTAGGATAAGAATCCAAAGGAGATATCGTGAGCAGAATAGGGGCATTTACTGATCTTAAACAAACTACAACACCAATTGCATCAAAATAATACTATCCATGAATGCATATCTCAGGGAGAAATGGCTGAGCAGAAGCATGTATTTCTACGTTACCTGCATGCTTATTTAGAAAATAAGATGCGACTGTAAACACAGATCGATTATAATTGTATCGAATAAGGTAAGCTGTGTTGTAAGTCTGAGAATACTAAACACTTAGGTAAATAGTGTAAGGTACTAAATTTTATGATGGTAGAGTCGCATTTACAACTCTGAGAGATGTCATACTTTCTTCAACAATCAGTCTATTGTCTGAATCGATCTCAACATCATCTAGAATTACTTAATACTCAGTTCTAGGTTTATCTCTAATCCAAGGATGCAGATATTTATCGAGGAGCACTTTTATTAGCCCAAGTTTAACTTTGCAAACATGCTATCCAAAGCAGTTTGTGGAACAATTATACTGAGGACGAACAATATTAGAGGAGAGAAGAGTTTAGATGGCACCAGAAAGAGAACCATCATTGTCAATAAGAACTAAAGATTGAGTTTCTGTTGTTGAGTAAAGAGATTGAGAAGATGGTTTGTCAAAAATAAGCCCTCGGGTATCAATAACGTTGATTTCAAAGGAACTCTTTTGAATTAAAGTTTTGGTTTATGTTCCCGAAAGGCCTTTAATCACAATATCAAATAGATAAATTGGATATTGGTGTTCATTTGATTCGTTATGCATTAGGACAAATACAGGTTAATTGGAGTTGTCCTATTTCAGAGTGTTGGCAATCACAACATATTAAGGCGATGCTGAGCTAGGACATACAAATGATCTTCTTGCTTCTGAAGAGTGAGTACTGCTGATAATAAAAGCCTCTCGAATATCTAAAGCATAGAGGAATATATTTGAAGTCGATGATAATTAACAGTGTGGAAGTGAGCTGCTCACAATATTAGAAGAAAGACACATGTTAGATTTACCTGAGATTGGATACGACTCATCAACTCGAAAAGAAAGACATGTTGCTGAGCGAGTGAATATATTATCAGACAGAGTAACCTTGCTCATTGAATCGAAGATTAAATTGATTCTCGATGTGAATGATTCAGTTAGATTTAGTCCCAGATCATTGTGATTGGAGAAGCTAACTTCAGCTGTTTTGTTAAGTGAGAGGATGAAACTGGAAGTAATTTCAGAGGAGTATAATTTCCAATAAGTGCTTCCTTTGAGGAAGAGAGAGCTCGATGCAATGAAGGGGAATATGAGATCAATTTAGCTAGAAGCTCCTAGCTCTACTACTGAGTTGATGATAGTTTAAATAGCTGCATTTGTTGAAGTATCTTCTATGACGAGCTTAGCATTTTAGACTGCTAGCCAAGATACTGAATCAGTTGAATTGATAAATATCTCTAGGTTTCTTGAGGTAATCAATGCTTGTTGTGAGTACTAAATTGTGTAGTTATGAACAGCATTGATACAATGAGTTTCATTGATGTTTTCTCTGGATATCTTGGCTTCTGTAGTGAAGTAAATAATTTCTGAAGTTGGAGTTGAATCAACATTAGAAATAATTAGATCTTCATCTTCTTAGTCTAATGAAAGAGACAGAAGGCGAATGTGTGCTCCTTAGTCAAGAGTTGAAATCTTTTCTTGAACCTAAATCGAAGATGATCCAGCTTCTAAAGAATCTACTAGAGTAAAGGAGCTATTTGCAGAGAAAACTCCGTATCCACTTGCATCAACGACATTAAATATTCCAATAATATATTTCACTTTCATTAATATTGGGCTATCAACTGTCCCAAACCTCACTGATCCTTATCCGACAATTTAATCAATGTAAATACTTTGATTCAATTTGCTGTTTTAAAATACTAGCAAACCATCCACTCCTATGTTGTTAATTTTTATCGTGGAGTCTTAAAAAAGTTCTCCCAAATCTACTATTAAGCCATATTAAGCTGGAACGTATAAATTCCTTGAGCCCAGGAATTAATTATTGAAATATCTAAATTTAACTTAATCGTTGTAGTTGAATACATAGCGCACTTCTGCTGCAACTAATACAGAGATACCTCCAATCAAAACTTCGGTTGGAGCTATTTCGAGAATATCATAAAACATTTTTTCTCCAGAGATGCATACTATCTGCGTATCTGATAAGCTAGATACAGAACATAATACACCTAATAGCTTGACTACCACCTTCTTGGTGTTGCCTTAAAACAGATTTTTACCTGTCAATGTGATTTATTCTCCACCATAAGCAGAGATCTCTTTTGGTGATATGCTGCTGACATAACTATTAGATTTCTTAGGGATAACACTGCCTGGGAACTTTTTTTGAGTCGAACTGTTCATCCAAATGTATTTTCCAAGGTCACTAGAACCATTATCAGAATTGTAGAAATCATGTATAAATTGAGAATCTGTTATTTCTTTCAAATAAAGATCATCAATACGAAGGTGGTTATTTGCTTTTGCATACTAGATAGTCATGTCGCAGGTCTATAAAGTACTTTTGTTTCTCTTGAGGATGTTCGGAAAATAAAAAGAGAATTCATCTTTTTTAGAATAAAACGGGTAGGCTCTGTAGATATCCTTTCCTTCTTAGAAATTTTACAGACTCTCTTTGTCAGTGTTCTCATCATCTGGACCTTTCTTTATCCTGAGACACATCACACATAAGAAATATTCGCTCATATTTCCTTCTGGAATTTTGAATCGAACAATATCTCCTGCTCCTAGATATTAACCAATTGATAACTTACGAATTGGCTTTTGTGTCGCAATAGCTTCATCATAGTACTTTGGATCGATTGCAGCAAAAGCATAATTACTGCATACTTTAAATGCTAAGAATCCTTTCTTTGCTAGCTTAGGATACTTAAAATTTAAATTATTCTCTTTTTCAAGATAATGGAATGCCTAATAGTCGCTCTCGGTGGACATAATAACATCATAGACTTGTAAATCGAGATAGAATGATTCAGGTTCAAAGACAATCTAAAAATAATCTGAATCTATCGGATGAGTCTGAACTGTAAATTGCAGTTTAATATTCATATTCGATGTCTTATGTTCTATTTCAAGTGGATTCAACAGGATATTTTCTCGATTCACAAGAATTCCAGTAAGCTAAGTTACTTTTGATTGATTATTAGCTTCGATGTTAAGTTAGCTAAAAAGTATTTCTGTATGCGCAAATGATTATTAGCGAAGTACTTCTTTGTAAAGTAGGTTCTAATTAAAATTTAGCTGAATTGAATCACTGGATTATTTCCCAGTTATGGAGACTGCGAAGAATTAAAGTATATTATCAAACGCAGTTAGCTTATTATCTGGATTGAGGCACCTAATTTTGTTCATCTTCAACAAAATCTTGAAAGGAATAGATTCAGTGCATCCATTAGATCCAACTGATACTCGGAGATCTTATTATTTTGTGCTTATATTATAAGGAACAACAAAAGAGATACCTCTGTTGATTTAAGTCCATTTAATTTGGGTTGACCCGACCAAGATAATAGTCTCCTGCCCTTAAACTACTAGATTATTCCCATAAACATTGACTGTTTCGCCCATGATGAATTAATTTGTGTTTGAGCCTATTTGAGTTATCACTGGAGTGTTTTGTATTTCAATAAATTCATACAAGACTTTCTCTTTGTCTTCGTAAGTTGATAAACCACCATTGGACCTAATCTAAACTATTTAGTGAGTATGGAGATAAGCTAGAGCTGGCTAGACTATGCATTTAATTTGAGTTGAGTTTGAAAATATAACTTCACATCCGATGTCCCCTAAAAATACGTTATTCTCACGATTTACGTAACTAAAATTTTCACCAAACAAAGTAAGTAGCACTCCACCTTTGTAATTTCCAGAGTTTGGAGTAATATAATTGATCTTAACTTCCAAGCTAATTGAATTACTAGTCTCAATAGAATGCAAATCTTCGAAAAACACTCTGGCTTAGTAAGTTCCTTGCTTGCCTAGTGTTTTAAGATAAAATGTATTACACATATGATAATTCTCTTTTAATTTAATGGAAGCAGTATTTTTTTAAGTCAATAATTGTTTACCTCCTTTGAAAAGGCACTTCACGGATGTTGCATTTTAACTGACAATTTCTACGAGAAAGGAGTTGCATCTATTGAATAATTCCACCTTTTAAACGGTTGTCCCGTTCTCGATTCCAGCAATTACTAAGTATGATTATGCATAATATGATGCAGAAACAGGGGATAGTGTTGCAGTAGAAGAAATCATCGTTCTCAGGTTTTTATCTTACAGATAAGGATGCTCAGTTGCTTGCCCTGATTAAATGATAATGTTTCAAGCAATCGAAAATATTTATTGTTTTCTTACCAAAGCAGTGAAAGCAAAATAGTCCTAGTATTAAGAGATATGCTTTGTACATTTACTTCATTTTTTAGTTTTGTTATGCGAGTTCTGAAATAAAGAGACTTTCCCAGCTTTTATAATGCTTAGTTCTATTAACCTTACAAAGGTTTTCTAAAAATAGTGTTTAAAAAATGCAATAGTCAAGGTTTTTTCAAAATTTAACTCTTCGAAAAAGTAGGATTATCTGAAATTGCTTTCTAAAATGATTAGTCCTAAAAAATACGAGTTGAATTCTTAGAAATTGCTGTTATTTAAGTAAATACTTGTTGCTTATCAATGTCTAATTCATTATCTTACAGGATTCAATGCTGTAGACACAATATCCACACATGTATCTTCAATAAAATTTGACGTAGCAATATTTAAATTTCTTTTGATTAAAAATAATAATCTATTTTTTAATCTGATGATGCACATTTTGATGTTAATAATTCTTAATTTTGTATGACATAGTCTCTTTATCATGAAATTTTTAAAGAAACATGTAGTTAGTAAGCTTAAATATAATTATTTTATTTTAAGATAATACAAGTAAATGATCCATGCTTTTAAATGTTTATTAATAGTAGAAAACATGTAATAGTTTTTTAAAATATCACTATTTAAATCTTCTTTCTTGTTCATAATATGAATTTGTTGTTTTAAATCCCTTTTTATCCATTTGATCTACAAAAATAATATTTTCATTTATTATTTATTTAAAATGCTTTGAATAAACTAGAAAAGAACGAAAAAGAGGGCTGCTTCTTTCCTAAGAATATTTAATTATGATAGAAAGTGTAAAATACTGAACTTAAATGTGTATTAAGAAGCTTGGAGATTGGAGACTGACAACAAATAATTATTTTTAAAAAAAGTTGCTTATCGTTGGGAAAAACAATAAAAAAATAGAGGAGATTTAAATCCATTTAAATATTGTTTTTTAAATTGTAAATTATTTTTTTAAATAAATAAATAATGATTTTGATATCTACTCTATTTAATGACTCATTAACTAATTTCTAACATATCGCAAGAAGAAATTACTATTGATTTAAAATTATTCAATAAAAAAATGAGCAAACATAGGAAATTAAAGATAAAATAAAAAACAACACAAAAACAGAATGAAAAATATAGACAATAACTTAATAGATAATTTGAGAGGAGGGGAAAAATAATACAAATTATCAAATTTAGAAAATTGAAAGAGTTGGATTAGACAGGATTTACAAGAGGTAATTAATGAATATATTCAAAAGTTGGAGTGTCTCAAGTTCTGTGACTAAGGCTTAAAAGTTATGGAACGAATTTAAGCAAGTTAGTCATTTGAAGGATGACCCAGAAACCATTAAGAAACTAAAGAAATTTCTTGATTTTGTACAGAAATCACTCAAGGAGTTTTTAGAAAAAAATCAAAACAGCAGAAAATAAATCGATGAAATTGTTGGTGAAGCCTCAGATATGCTAAAAAGCCTCTTACAGTTTCTATCTGATTATGATAAAACTGGTGAATCCAAAAGTGCAGCAACGAACGAAATAGTGAATTAAGTCCTGGAGATAGCAGAAATGATACTCAGAGATCCAAAGTATAAGAAGCAGATAGAAAACTCTCCTTCTATCTTAAATGATTTTCTAAATGTCGCAGATAAAGTAAACTACAATAATAGTTAACAATATTTTTCAATTTATTAACACATTCTTCTTTATTAATAGTTAGATAAGAGTGAGAGTAAAGTCAATATTGTCAAATTGATAATAATGATAGCAGAGAGTGTGGACTCGAAAATAAGTTTCGTATAAAATGAAGGTTTTTCAAAGTTGATGAAATTGCTTATGGACAAAGACGAAAGAGTATCGCGTATTATCAGCAGGGCTTTACTTCATTTCCTGTAGATAGATAATTCTGAAGAATCACGTTTGATCAATGAAATGCAAGCCGAAATCTAAGAAAAAGAGGAATTTGTCTCAATAAAAACTAAAATCAAGCAAATTGCACTTGATTTTAGAAAATTCACTTTCCTTGAAATTTAAAGAATATTTCTTTAAAATGAAACTGCACCTTAGCCAATTGGAGGTCATGATAATATTATAGAAGGTGATTCTCATTTTCATGATAAGCATTTGCTTCGTTAGTCAACTTCTGATTAACATTCGTAAGAGAAAAATCAAGTTTAACTAAAAGATTTGAGTTAATTTGAAGAGCCACCTAACTACGAGGAAATATTTGAGACAGATTTGCGCTTTCTCATTGCAATGCAAATAGGAAAGGAAACTGGTATTATTGATGGATAAAGTACTGGAAATGTCCAAATACTTTAAGATAATAATGATCATCTTGAAGTTAGTCTCAGCAAAAATAAAAAAGGAACCAACAAAAATAATAGCTCAAATCCATAAATCTAACGTGTACCTTCTTGCCCTGGAAGCTTTATTAATGACGAACTAGAAGAAAATTAATTTCACAGCTGTGGAGGAGGTTTGCCTCTCAAGAGTAATTAGTAAGATAATAATTCTGAGAAAAGTGAAGAAGTAATATTGTAAGGAGGATTCAAAGCAATTCTTGAAACACTGCAAATGTCGAATGAAAAAATACAATTGAATCTAATGCAAACAATTTGCAAGCTGCTGAATGGAGATGATCCCAAATGCAAGGCTGAATTCAAAAGATTAGAAGGATACACAGTAATCGAAAGTCTATTTACAAGAAATAGAGACTACAATCAAGAGAGTTCGAGAATATTTGTTGCTTCGATTATGAATATCTTCATTGATATTGTTGTACCTGACAAATAAAGGCATTAAATAGAAAATTTCGATGCCTTTGAAGTACTTATGCATCTATCTTCTGCTGGGAGTTCATTTGAAATCATCGCTCTTGCACTGGACAGCCTTCGAAACATTTTATTATCTAACTGGAAGAATCTTCTTATTGCTCGCAGGCTAAAAGTAAGCTATCATCTTTTAGCTCTTGCAATGCGTTTATTTGAAGATGGAAGTGATTCTCCAGGTAATTCCATTTTAAGTGGGGAAACGGCATAATAAACCCCTGAAGATAAGATTGAGGGAATTGAAAAATAAAAAAATAATACAAACGAAGAGAGCTTCTTAGAAAGGCTTAGAGATGTTTACACAGCTAGCAATCATATTTATTACATAAATGAAGTGACTCATAAAAATGAATTAATTGGGTAACTTTAACTGGAGGAACTATTGAGCAAAGTCAGTCAAGTTTTTAAGATATTTTCTTTTGTAGAAGGCGCCTTCTCAACTGAATTGGAACACGCCTTTACTGAAATAATTCTGAGCTGCATTTCAGTTCAAAACTAGAAAAATGCTGCAATATTTTTTTTGGATTAGCTTATTGAATTCTTTGAGAGAAAATAAAATAGAAAATGTTCAAAGATTTTTACTTTTGACACATGTTTTCTTCCCTTCATTGACTAGCTCAAGCGTATCATTTAGCTTCTATTCTAGAACATATCAGGCTATTCAAATACGTAAAACTAATTAATATTTTTTTTA
>Ga0302285_10000693_pt1 | contig 18347 bp, 14 predicted proteins | sample III_Fen_E2_2_FD_200455 | JGI IMG/M metagenome (GOLD analysis project Ga0302285, IMG submission 200455) | Peat permafrost microbial communities from Stordalen Mire near Abisko, Sweden - III_Fen_E2_2 | ecosystem: Environmental > Terrestrial > Soil > Wetlands > Permafrost | place: Sweden: Abisko... | reverse complement strand
TACGTATTTTTTGTCCTTGTATGCAAATGCATAAATATGAAAATAATAAAATATAGATTGAAAATGGATTTTATTATTTCTTTTCTGAGTTCCATAAATATTAACTGATTTAGTGTATGTTTGGTGGAAGTGAGAATGATATTGTGTATCAATATCCAATGCTTTTTAACGGTAACTTCATATTTGTTAGTTCATTAAGATGTTTAGATCAATTGGTTTTCGAAGAAAAACGAGAAGAAAAAAAAGGAATTTACAAATCTTTTGAAAAAACAAACAATTAAAATAAATAAGAAATAACATCAATAACACAGCATTTTTAAACGACCATCAACACTCTCAATTCATACAGTATTTTCTTCATTTAGAGTGAAATATTAGTGATATGAGTGCTATTTTTCTCGACTTAACAACAGGGATTACAACGGCTGTAACTTCAAATAACCATATTACTTCCAACATCTCCATGATATAAAAACCGCAACTTTTATTTGGTGAGTAATTCTAATAACAAAATCAGCCAAGCTTGAGAAGTATCAATAGCAAAGATAGTGATACTAACAGTATGAACAGTAGTAGTTTATCAGCTACATTGTCTTATCCAGCAATAGCAGAATCAATAGCTATTGCTTAATCTAGAGTGACTTAATTTAATCATATGGCTTTTTCTTAGGATCTAATTAACATATTTGCTTGTTTTACTTTCGATTTCCATGAAGACTAACACAATACACTCTACATCAATACCCTACCGCAGTTATAAAACATGATCGAAAATGTAATTTAAGCCAATATTTTAACTACTCATACGCGCATTATTATTAAGATTGTTATTTTTATTATTTTTTTATGATTGAAAAAAGTTGAAAAAGCAAGCCGTCATATGCTGGGATGTGCATTATAATACCCACAGATCTTTCCAAGGATACATCTGCTTCATTGAAGTAAGATCGATCATAAATGTTATTTTCATCCTTTTGCTCTCTAAAATTTAGATATTTAATTGGAAAAACTAATAAAATATTTTTGTTGTTAAAATAGTTAAGTTCCATGGATTGTGATTACATTGTAGATTGTCTTGTCCTTCGCAGTGAAATTAACAGATTAAGTGTTGTGTTAAATGATGAGTCTATTATGAAGGTTTCTCTGAATCAAACGAGACTTAAAGTCGAATGGCTGTACAAGGATTTCAATTTAATATCTCTCACAAACAGTTTAGATTTAAGTTTGTTTTTGACTGAACTCGGCATGACATCGATAATATCTTATCTCAGCTAGACTCTCTTAGATTTCCCTTTCTCATCTCTTGGATAATCCTTCGATTTCAGAAAGCGTCCTGTATCGCTAATGCAGATAAATTACCTCAGAGCGTTTACATATTTTCCGTTAAGATTTCTTGCAGTTTTAGCTGATAAAATTCTTGCTCTTAACCCGGCAAGACTCCAAGTAATCTATGAGAATAGCTAATAGATGTCTTGCTTGAATATTAAGACACTTCATAGCTTTGAATTGACAACATTACTTGAGAAACATTTCGCGATGTTCACAAATGAAAAAATCTAATATACAGATGAATAAACTTATTTCCTAAGAAAGATTCTCAAATGGAGGCTCAAAAGAGCTAGCTTAGAAGATGAGAGTGTGGAGTATATCTTCCCAGCTTGCTTGATTGAGCAGTTTATTCAAAATTATCCGAAATCAGCTCAGTAAGTTGCATAAGAATTGAGAAAACATCATTAGATGACTAGTGCCTAGGATTACTCAGGGACATTCTTTTCGTTCTTTGATTAGCTAGCATTCAAATAGCATTAGAAGAAGTAGTCACTGAATGCATAGTAATCTAAGATGCAATTCATCCCATTTTCATAAGGTTAAACTCCAAATCGCCAGCAATATCAACCACTATCTCAATAGAATTCATAACAATTACCTCCTCCTTAATACTAAGTAAAGCAGCCACAAACATAATACACAAATATCTAATAGTCTCCATCATAACCATAGTAATAACAATTCTTATCTTTCGCTTAATCCCCGTATCTTCAAAAGTCTTCTTCATAGTAGCCTTCTTTTCCTTCAAATTACTAAGTTCTCCAATCTCCGATGATATCTCAATAACTGTATTAGCCTTCACAGTAATAGCAATAATAATAAAATATCTAATATGCAAATAATTTATTTCAAACAATTAATAGTAATACTAATAATGAGTACCTCCCTCGAAGCACTTCCCCTCCTTTGAGTCCTAATTCTCTCCTTAAAGCTGTAGGATGGGTTATCAACGCAGAATAACTTGAAGGTACTCCTGAAAAAAACTTTAAAAAGCTCATAAGTAGAGATACGTTATCCCCTTCTATTCTGAAGTATTCCCCTTAAAATGGGGTTGATTCACCGTAGCATCAGGTAATCAATTTCAGAATTCACCATTTTAGGAAGAATATCTTAATTGTAATTTATTTTTTAGAAGGTGATGAAGGAATTGTTAGGAGTGTTGAATGAGAGAAATTCAAGACCATCTTAAGCTCGTTTCTAGGAGTGTGTAAAAAGGGAAATTGATCGCATCAATCGAGAAGACGAGGAAGAGTAATAACGAAGCTTTAGTGAAGATGAAGCTGAGCAAGATGAAGATTTCTAAGTGACTCTGCTCAGTAAATTGCAGCAATAGTCTACCTATACAAAGAGCAAGAAAGAGAACATACCCACTAATATCAGTGACATTTTCGAACTTGCTAACAGAAAGAGAAAGAAAAACAAAGATAAGAAAAGAAAGAAAGAGGATAAAATATAGTAGCCATCATCACCTTCGTCGAATCTTTCTAGTGCAAATTCCAATTCCATCCCAACACCTTTCGTATTCAAAAAGCAAATATTAAAGAGCAATGTTATTTTTATTTACAATTCTAACATGTTTTTTTTTATGTTTGAACAGCAGAAATCAGGTGAATAAAAAGAAAAGCTAAACATCGATAAGTTATTTAAAGATATTGGATGGATCTGACTGAAGATTTTAAGTTGAAAATAATTAAAAATAATGGAAATTAATTCATAAGAATAATGCTGTGCTTAAAGTTTATTTCTGATAATTGTCATATTTTTTCAAATAAAGTTGATCATTTTTTGCATTGATTTGGATTTTAAATTCATGGATTTATCACCATCAATTAAAGCAATTATTCTTCTCTGAACTCTTTTAATCAGTGCAGACTAATGTCTCTTTCTGAGTTAGTTGGTGGTATTGCATTAAGATAATAAAAGGGATTTGTGTATTTGAAAAAAAAAATATCCTGTGAAATAATTTGAAATAAAAAACAAAAAAGAAAGCCAGTTTCAAACCTACCCTCATGAGTCACCTACAAAAAGCAACTACCTCCTTTGAGAAAGAAGAAAAGTAAGGGAAATATGATTGAGAAGTATTTGAAAAAAATACAAAAAGTGAGGGATTAGGATTGAGATTTGGATGAAATGGTTTATATTCTGTTTGGTTTAGCATTATTTCATTTTAAAAACGATTTCATTCATTTAGAGTTTCGGGAATTTGAAGAAACCAATGGCTGTTTGTTATTTTACTTGAATAATAATAGACTTTGTTCCTACTTGAAATAAAAACAGCAAGAATTTTGAGGAGTTCATAGAGAAAAGTTTGAAATCACTCCGCGAAGAAGGAGTTAAGTTTGAACAGCAAAAGCAAGCTGACTCTAATGCATAGAGCGAGTCGTAGAGATAAGAATGGGATGAAAAATTAGCTGGATTAGAAGGATTATTCAAGATGTTCTGTGTGCTGAAAGGGTAAAAACGCAAGAAATCTCGAACCAACAATGCCGTTTGCTCTCACGTTTACGGCAAAAACTTATTGTTTAGAGCATTCGATGCTTGGAAAAGACACTAATAGTTTTCAGAGTACCTTAGCAGAAAATATGAAGAAGCTGAAGTGAAATACAATAGATCTGTTCTGACAAGAGCCTTGAGAAGCTGGTAAGATGTTGTGATTCAAGAAAACAAAACGATTATCAAGAATACAACGCTTAAGAAAACAGAGATGGAATTACAAAAAAGCTAAAGGGAATTTGAATCTTAAATAAAATCATTGGAGATTTTATTGTAATAGAAATTATTAATTCTGAAGCATGAAGAATAGCAATATGAATTACTCTGCTAAAAATAGTAGATTTTAGCACCGACTTAGAAACTAGATTATGACTGAGAATAAGAAGAATTATTGGAAGAAGAAAGAAACAATATTTTTTCATTTTTTGTGTTTTAAGAGAGAATTTACAATTCATTGTCTGTAATTGGATTACTAACAGTAAGTGTAGCTAAAGTAACTATTATTAATGGAATTGAAGTCATTCATAATCTATCTAAAATAATGAAATATTTTTTTTAATTATTATTTTAAAAAAAATGACAATACAACAATTGAATTGTTAGTGAATTGAGCTATTAAACTTGCTCACAAAGTAAGAAATCTAACAAACAATATTTAAACAGTTGATTCGAAGCGAAATTGTATTGATATGTTCAATAAAATCAATTTTTTCTGTTTGGAAAGGAAAGTTCAGTTGAAAATTAATTTAACTCTAGTAGCAGTATTGGGCGAGAGAAAGAGAGAGAGGGAGAGACAAACCTTTTAAAAAAAGTAAAAACTGTTTGAGCATCAAAAAGCAATTCTTCTTAGTGTTTTTCTGGAATGGATCGCCTGCTGAAATTCCGAGATGACTTGCGTGGGAAGTTGAAAGTATGGAAAGAGACTGTGGAGAAAGCCAGAAATTAGCACAAGAAGAAACAAGGACGTATCAACTATCTCATTATGCAATATAAGTCAAATCAACTCGAAGAATCCTTTCGGTCGAAGTAGGCACAACATGTAAGCATAACTTCGCGAAAACAAAACACATAAAACATTCAAGACACTTCAGCAACTCTTTAGTTTTGTTTAGGTAGGAATTATTATTTTTATTTTGTTAGAAAGTCAGCGAATTGATTGGGTTGTTGTGCTGGAATCTGATATTCGTATCTTAGACATTGAACTACTACTAATTGAACTATTACATGCCAGCGAGCCTAGGGTTTTTTGTGTTTGGAATTGTGCTATTCTACTATTTCCCCAAAGGCATAGGGTTATTGTTTCTATTACTGAATGTAATAAATACTCTTCTCTATCGGTTAACTATCTGTTATATTGAAGACAAGCTTGATGTTGATGATAAGAGGTGGATTCATTTGTTCTTCCATCTTGTAAGAAACCACTTAAACTCCTGATTCCTGCGAAATATGACTTATTTATTGTTTGTCTAATCAAATTTGACAGTAGTTAGTGCTGAACATCATGAATCTACGCTCTTGCGGGTTTATCTTTAACAGCATCTCCATCACGATGAGTTTACTGATAATCTGGTGGTTTGAAAGTTTTTAATACCCTTGGATGCTCGCTTATATTTGGTTTATGCTAGTCAGTTGTGATTACATCTTGCAATTGAAATCACGGAGGATCTACTACAAGGGGTAAAAAGAAAAAGAATGGAGAGAAATCATACACTAGATAATTCCACTGAAAATTCTTGTCAGCGATTTTGACAGCCGGACGATGCGCTTGAGTCTGTATGATTGCAGCCAAGCAGCACAGTCATATATCAATCAGAAAGAAGAAGACGAGGATAAGTACGCGAAGTTCTTGGAAAACGTGATACTCAACATGGAAAGTTCAAAGATTAAATTTAAGATGTTCTAAGATGAAGAGAATCTGAAAAAATATCTTACCCATAGATTCATTATGATTGATGATTTTCTCAAGAAGAATGACAAGAAACTTGTCAAAAACATTCCAAAGGATAATTCAAATTACTTTAAAAAATCGTTCACGTTTAAATCAGAGAAGAGTCAGTAAAGTTCATGCTTCTTTTATTTGGAGGGTTTTTGATATTTGTTGTTTTCTTCTAATCTTTCAGGAAAAGGAATGCCCTTTTTAAGAATCGTAATGCTCCTCCAAGTGAGCTGCTGACTGGTGTGAGCTTGCAATTTGCTTAACTCGATGAAATGGAAGGGTACTACTATTACGATGAAGCCCATTTAGATTCTCAAAAGCGGAAGAAGATTAAGGTGAAAGTTGCATACTACAGCGTTCAAGGCAGCAGACCACTGTTGGTTATTTCAATCGAAGATGAGTCTCTACGTGAGGACATCGAGTTCTACAAAGAAGAAAAGCAGAAAAGCGATTAATTTATCACTCACATGCTTGAAAATTACAGGACCACACTCATAAAGAATCTCAAATTCTTCAATGAAGTAAAAATAAACATAATTCTTAGAGACGAAATAGTGTCAAATTTTTGTCCTTTATGATCAGGGTTGGGTTGTTGTAAGGGCTAACTTTGAGGAGATATTTCGAAATAGTATGGTCTTAGTAAACAAAAGCTACGTGGTGTATGATTATCTCTTGTTCTTGCGAAATCGTAGATTATTCAGAACATAAATGCATCGATAGCATCTCGGGTTAATGAACTGTGAGAAGTTGAATTTCAGTAACCTCCTGAAGCTCATGGTGGAGATATTCTATAATATTGATATTGTCTGTGAATTGGAGAACGATACAGAGATTTACAGCGATGAGAAACGATTGAAATAGGTTTTTATTTAGCTGATAACAAACTGCATCAAGTTGGCGCTGAGTGCAATTACAATCAGAGTCACGTAGGGTTACTCCGTAGGTATCAAGGTCATATTCGTCAATATCCATTTTTATAAAGAAGAAGATAACAATTCTGAAGGTGTACTAGGTAGGGATATTGAATGGAAGTGATGAAAAAAACTCAAGAACTTTTGAGATTTTTATTGAATTTTTTTTCTTCTTAACACAGACCATTTAGATGGAACAGACAGTCCCTTTGTGAATCAAATCGAGTTGATCGTGTTATAAGAGATAGTTCGCTGCTTAGGTCCTCTTGAATTGAAGGCAAATGTGGCACCAAATGGTTCGTGTGAGATAGAATTTGGAGTGTATGAAAATCTCAAGACAATCAAGGACATAATGAATATCAACGGCAACGGAGAGGAAGAAGAAGAAGAAACAAGTGAACCAGAACGTTCTAGCCTCGAAAATATGGCGAAGAAGAGAGGCAGGTCAATCTCAAATGCTCCTTTATTCTAGCGGAAAAATAGAAAACCCAATCGAACTTTTTTCGATCTCAAAAACTTCCATCAGCAAGACACAATTAAAGACATTCCTCGTGGATCGAAGTTCGTATCCCAGGAAGTCACCAATAAATTACAAGCATTTCTGACTCTAGGGAATAGCATGAACCTTTCAGAAGAAGATGAAGATGAGGATGACAAGGATGATGATACTGAGAAGGAAAAAGATGAAGAAGAAAAAAACGGTGGAAAAAGTTATGGGTCAAGTTCAAAGAGAGAAAAGTTAGACACAGTAGAGTAAGAAGATGAAGAAGAAGAAGCCTCCGAGGCTATGAGCAATCGCTAAAAATAATCAGAATTATTGTAAGCGTTGTCACGACAATGTTCAAGTGTTGCATCCCATTCAAATAATAACAATAATAATTCACCAGCTTTGTCACATTAGCTGTCGATCTAGTTATCTCGTTAATTTTCATAAATGTAGTTAGAAGATAACATCAGCAGTAATCCAAGTCGCTTATTCCTGGAAACTACTTAGCTGCAAAGTGTCCACTAGCAAAGTTCCAGTGCAATCAGCAGTCCCAAATTTATACCAAAATCAAAGTTATCTTCTTTCACTTCGTTTAAAGAACAGTACCTCTTTGATGATACTTTAAATCACAGCAACAACAACTTATGTAGGACGACCTCAGCACTAAGAAGATAGCATTTTCAAGAGTAAATGTCCATTTCCCGAATGAATATAGGGTAAGATTCCCCGATGAAAAAATACCTCCAAGCAACGACTTCTCAATTTGCTTCGTTTGATACTTCCAAATTTAAAGACGATAGCAAATCTCATAGCGAAGAGTTTGATAATGACCTAGAGATGTAAGGATGTAATCTCACTTTCTCAATAGACAAAACAAGTTTTGAGATTAATAATTTCTTGCCAAGACTTAAGAATTGAAAGTTAGAAAAGTTTTGTGCCTTTTTTACAGCAAAAAGAAAAAGGGAATAATTAATAATAAAATCTATAGAAATGAGATATTCGTTGTATTTTAGAAAGGAATATCCCTGTTTCCATTAATATTATGGGTTTTTAGATTATGTTGTGTCTCATTCCTTCAAAATGTAATTTGTATTTGATTTGATTTATGGCAAAAAATATTTTATCATGCTAGAAAATCATGTTGGGAAAAGAATGAAATATTCCATCTATTAGAGAAATAAACAAAGTTAGATCGAGGGGGGAGCTGTCAAGTGAGAAATCAACAAAGTCTTTTTTTTTGAAAAAGCAAATATTTTAGGAAGAAAAAAAATTAATTAATTTGGGTAATGAAAGAAGAAGAAGGAATTAATGAAGCGTAGGTGATTTCTTGGCTGACTTGTTTAGTAATTCCTTTAGCTGCATTACGCGAGTATTGGTTGTTTAGAGCTGCCAAAGACAAAGAAGGCAAATATCAATCTCTCAAGGAATATCTAAATAGCTAATACTAAGATTCAATTTTTGAGTATCTGGAAGAAGATGATCCTTCTTCAGGCATTTAGATTGGCATATTGCAGCAGCGGCAATAAGGACCATTGCAAGAATCATTGTTACCATATGATGAAATTAGAGGCGAAGAAGACGATGATGTTGATTAAAATGGCTCACAGGAGATATAATAAAAAAATAAAATGTGGTTCAGCGCGAAATAATTGTTTTGGATGAGTGTGTTCTGGAATATTTTTTCAATTCCCTTGAACAGCGTAAGCCCTACTATCTTCGGGCTGGAAAATAGCATAAAACAAAACTATTTCTAAGACCGCGTAGTCCAATCGATCGCATGCAGCATCACTAGCTTGTTTCTGCAACTTTTCCTAAATATCAGCTTATTATTCTATGGATTTGTAATTCAAGGACAAGGTGTTTTCTTGCTGCTTTCAGAAAAATAATCCAATAACAGCAACAATAATGAAAGTCATACTAATAGTGAGAGACAAGGCAATGATGGAAACAATGTAGAGTTGGTAAATAATAGGGATCTTCCTAATATTTCCAATAGGCAATCTATGAATAGGCAGAAAAAGGAAAACAACAAAAAAATCAAGAAATTCTTAAAATCTTGCATGCGAAGAGCTTTAGTGCTCTCTATTTGCTTTGAGATGATGCTGCTTTTTACTTGGATCAGGTACATGATCTATGGGGATTACAACCCTGAGCTTCTCTAGAAGAACTGCTTGTTTTTGATCTGCAGATAAGCCATGACTCTCTTCATAACTTACACTACAAAGAGCACATTTCTTAACCCAAATATGCTCAGATAATAGAAGACGTAGAGCACATACACCCATACATTCTCGAAGTACTTCGATTCTGTAAGATTAACTGAACACAAAGATTCGATTTATTTTGTTTGTTTTTGTTCAATAATAGTTTTGAAAGTTGTTATTTGATTTGACTAGGAAAAGCTCTGGAAAGACTACATACTGATGTTTGGTGAAAATAATGCTGATAATGATGATTTATTCTCTGAATTCCTCCATTAGCGGAGCCAATCAGCATAGAATTATGTGGAGCGTGTCGAAAAGATTCTATTAAAACCTAACAATAAGCTCTCTCGTATTATCACAAATAACTAGCAGCACATACAATTCCAGCTGAAGGCAGTTTTCATATGGTTGCTAGGTGCATCACAGATTTTCTTGCTAGTGTTATGCTGCTCCTTTTACATCACAATGGCTTAGCCAAATTACTTTTCGTCGTTCAATCAAAACTAACCACCGATTCTCACGATAGAGGATTTTGCTGAAAATTATTATCCTTCGAACGAGAAACCAAAACCATTTTTGATAGCGACAAACTCCACATAAATCATTGTTTTCAATATAATCATCGTATTCTAAAGCATTTCCATGATTTTTGTGAGGTCAGCATTCGCAAAAGTCAATCTACTGAATAACAATGCACGCAGCTAATATGTTTGAGAGATAAAGAAAAATGCAATGGAGATTTATTGTTTTATATTTGGAGTTTATTTACATATCACTTTCAATACATTTGAGATGCTTAGTTGGTAGAAGAAAAAAACTCAGAATATTTGGAAAGATTAAGAATGGTAGAAGGCTATTGAGATGATGCTAATAATTAAACTATGAGATTACTAAGTGAAACATAAAGAAGATACTTGAGGAGGGGGGAGGGATAATTCTTGGATCGAAAACAAATCAAGAGTGGATCTAAAGAAATAAAATATCAAATAAAAATTATTGGGAAAACATAGCATTTAGTGAAGCAGTTTGCGGATACAAAAAATAAGCATTTCAGAGTAATTTGTTGAGAGAGAATGTTCTAAAGTTAGAAAATGGGGTTGCATTGCCTGATGATGCCACGAGAAAGTGCCTGGGAAGTGCTTAACGAACTCGGATAACTCGATAAAGTTCACTTAGTCGATTGCGAAGAAGAAGTTGCCTAGTTCAACAGACCCTTCTACCAACAAGTCAAGCGCTGCGATGAGCAATTGATAAAGATTCAGTGGATCGAAAATGAAATGATCAAATTCTACACGTTCTACAATTAAGTCGTGAACTCCAAGTAAACACTCGCGATAGACTATTGTGGAGATATGGATGCGTTCCATGAATACTTGAATTAAGACATCAAGAACAAGAAAGTCACTGAATAAGCATTCTTCAATGTGATAGAGCAGGAAATCAGTTCAAAATATAAGTTCCTGGAGTAGTTGCTCAACAATTTCAGCAGCGTCATTGCATAAAGAAATCACCTTGTCCAAAAAAGACTTGTGTTGAAGGAAGCCATGGTTGCACTGAATATTGCAAGCTTACCATAGAATCGATAAGCTCCTGTGAGTGATCCTGTCTCGCTGAACTTCATTGGAGGTGTTATCGAAGCAGTCGATGAAATAAGATTCAACAAAAATATCTTCAGAACTTCAAGGGTAAACATTTTAAATCTTTATAACTTCAAAATACATAGCATAGAAATGTTATTATCCAGAGAGAGTGAATGCACACTAAAAAACTGTATTATCCAATCGAATTAAGTTATAAGCATGAAAACATAAAAATATATCCTTTGAGGTTTCCTTTTATTAAGTATTTTCAAAATGCTCTCTCTCTCTCTCTTTGGATCCCATGAATTAATTTGGTGGCTATTGGATCAAGTTTGAATTCTCTTTGTAGAGGAAAGGGTGGGAAGTTATCAATTTAGTTGAAGAGACAAATCTTTTTTGATTTGATTTTCTGTTAATCATATCTTCTCCTCCCTCATCTCCATTAAGAATTCAAAAAAAAATCAAATTGAAAAAAAATTACTTTTTTATTAATTTCAACAAAACTGTTAACTGCCAAAAGCAACAGATATATTGAACCATTTAATCAAAACAATCAATTTGATGTTATCTTGAAGCTACTTTTGTTGAAATGTGTTTTTAAATTATTTTTTTGTTTGATATTCATTTTAGGGAAACATTTGGACTCATTTCAAGCCAGTTGACAAGAGTATGCAAAGTGGTGGGTATAAATTACTTAACTTGAAGGCCTCTAAGCAAGGAAGCAACAGCAGCACTCAATCGAATATCGCTGACCCATACAATACCATTTAGAAAACTGTATTTATACTCGCCTTTGCAAGTGGTGCTGGCGGTGTGCTAGACAGGAAAGTTAGGAGAATTTGTGAAGCTTTTGATGCCGAAACATTCACGATTTCGACTTCCCAAATCAGAGCTGAATTGTAAGAAACCGAGAATCTAATCAATCAGCAAAACAAAATTGTCTCCATTTCGGAAAATTCCATCCACGAATACTTCGATTTCTACTAAAGAAAGATTGGATTGCAGCATGGTGCAAATCTCAATGAAATTTGCAGTTACATCGAATACGTTAGACTATTCCTGCATAAAGAGAAGACTGTTCAGCTCAACTTGAATTACTTAGTCTCCAATGGGTAATCCTTCTGCAAAGGCTTGCTTTGGCTCCCTGAAGAAGATGAACCTCTAGTGAGCTAAACCCTCAAAGATTTAGGAAGGAAAAAATCCAATCAACTGCAAACAGCTTAGCTTCACAAAATAGAAAACTACACTATTGATCCACCTACTAAATTCAAGTAAAACGAGTTCACAATGCCATTCTAAGAGATTGTTAATACCTATGGTATTCCTCGGTATCGAGAGATCAACCCAGCATATTTCTGCATTATCACATTTCCGTTCTTGTTCGGTATGATGTTCGGTGATATTGGTCATGGATTGATGCTCTTCGTACTTGGACTGTATTTACTCACTCAGAAGCCAGATCCAAAGAAGCCTTCAGCAGTTGATGGACTCATTGCGGCAAGGTAAACAAGTGCAGTTTATATAAAAATCATAAAATAATCTTGATTTGTTTGTTTTTTTCAATTATTTTTCAGGTATTTGATAGTATTTATGGGTTTTTTCGCTTTGTTCAATGGTCTTATCTACAATGATATGATGAGCATCCCTTTGAGTATCTTCACAAGCTGCTATCTCGATAAAAAGGGAGTTGTCAATCGATATAAATATTCATCTGATTGCACATATCCTTTCGGTATCGATCCTGCTTGGGGCATAGCTAAGAATAAACTCTCCATTTACAATTCGCTGAAGATGAAAACCAGTGTGATATTCGGAGTTTCTTAGATGATTCTCGGTGTGTTCTTGAAAGGAATCAACTCGATTTACAATGCGAGTTTAGTCGATTTCTTCTTTGAGTTTGTACCGTAGCTAGTCTTCATGTGCTGCACATTTGGGTACATGGTATTCATGGTGATAGTTAAGTGGCTCACGGAGTATCACAACACAGCATAGGCTCCATCTATTTTGACGTACATGCTTGATTTTGGCCTCCAAGCAGGTGGTACTGGCAAATAAAAGGAATTATATCCTGGTTAAGCTGCAGATCAGCCGATTCTGCTAATTTTGACATTGATTTCAGTTCCATTGATGCTATTTCCCAAGCCAATTATCGCTTATTATCAGAACAAAAAGCATCATCAACAGCAAGAACAGCAACAAAATCAATAGCAGCCTAGCCAAGGTGCTGGATATGCTTAATTTCGTGAAGAAGAAGTAAGAGAGAGTTATCTAGAACAAGGCCTCAAACTCAAAAAAACTGAAGGTCCCCATGATTTCAGTGAAGATTTTGTCCACTAGATGATTGAGACAATAGAATTCGTTCTTGGATCGATTTCACATACTGCCTCATATCTCAGATTGTGGGCTCTTTCACTTGCTCACTCTCAGCTTGCCGAAGTATTCTTCGAAAAAACCATGAAAGGAGTACTCGAATCAGGCAGCATTTTTGGCATATTCTGCGGATTCACAGTATTTGCATTAGTTACATTTGCAGTGCTGATGTGCATGGATGTCATGGAGTGCTTCCTGCATACACTCAGACTTCATTGGGTAGAATTCCAGTCGAAATTCTACAAAGCAGATGGATATCTCTTTAAGCCGTACTCGATCAAATCTGTTCTTGCTCAAGCAGCTGTCGAAAAGAGGTACTGAGGGAGATGATGACTATTCCTCACTAAACAAGAATAAAGAGAGAAAGAGAGAGAAATAAGTGGAATGATAACAGAATGAAAACAACAACAGCCAAAAGAATAATTTTATTAATAGAAGCGCTACTGAAAACAATTCTGTAACCATTTTTATGTAACCCTTAATATTTAACTGTTTTTCCTTAAGTATTCATCAAATAAATACCTAATATTCTTTTCCTCTCTTTGTTGATTCTTTTTAGTAGAATTAAATATTTTATTATCTTTTTTTATGTATTTTGTTGGCATGATTCCAACCAATAAATATCTCAAATATCTTCTCTTAATTTGTCCTATTTTATTTATGATTTATTTCTTGTTAAATCCCTTTACAAAGATAAGTTAACATCACAAACAAATATTGTTCTCCCTTGTTGTTTTGTCATAATAACTCACTGGAATTTTAACCTAAGTTCTTCATATTTCTGCAATTCTTGTTCAGATACTGAAGGTGTAATTTTCTTGAGTGCTTCTTCGAAATCTTAAGCAGCTATAGTCACGTGGGTTAGAGATTTGTTTGAAACTTGAATTTCTTCTGAGAATGTGTTAAAGGAGTAATTATCTCCCATTTCGGATTTTTTCTGCTTGAAAGCAGCTTCGATTTCAAGAATTTTTCTTCTTGCAGCTTTTAGAACAGTTTAGCTGGTTAGTCCGTAGAAATCAGCACCTGTGAAGTTGCTTGGAATCTTCTGTAACAGACTGGGAAAATCGACTGAACTCTCTAATTGTAGCTTTCTAGTTTAAGCTTAGAGGATCTTCAGACGAGTGTCCTCATCGGTGTTAATACCTATTGCAAAGATAAAGAGAGGATATTTAAAAAAAGTCTTGAACAATTCTAAGTTGTATCTACCTAGATAGATGAGCTTATCGAATCTCCCAGGTCTAAGTAGTCCTTGATCTAGTAAATCAGGTCTATTAGTAGCTCCAACTACAAACAAACTGACTCCATCTTTATTTATATCATCTAATTCCGTCAGAAACTACGCTACGATTCTATCCATAACTTAGCTGGAATCCGATCCATTTCCTCTGTTTGGTGCAAGGGCATCTAACTCATCGAAGAATATCACACAAGGTTGATTTCTTCTGCCTTTTGAGAAAATATCTCTTACGTTCTTCTCACTCTCACCGATGTACATATTCAACAACTCAGGACCTTTAACTGAGAGGAAGTTCATTTTTGTCTCTGTAGCTATACATTTAGCAAGAAGTGTCTTCCCAGTTCCAGGTGGTCCAAAGAAAAGCAATCCTGTACGTGGTCTGACAAACTCATCAAAGACTTATGGATACAGCTACGGGAGCATGATTGTATCGATAATATCATTCTTCGCATCTTGCAATCCTCCAATATCCTCCCATTTCACGTTTGGAATCGATAAGCTCTCGATGTCACCACTCTTGCGAAGGTTCTCAAGAGATTCGATGATTTAGTTCAAAATCTTCTGTTGTTGTTTCAAAGGAGAAACAAATAAGAAATTTGGAAGAAAAAAAATAAGAAAATAAACTCCAGATATTCCTTATGGGAGGTACATCTTTCATAAATTTTTGAATGTTGATTGGATTTACATCTGAGGATGGCTGAGCAGATGACTACCCAGCTGATAGACTTTTCAGGAGCACCTTTTGGAAAGTAAACACCGGTAATCCAATGGCAACTCTGAATAAGCTTTCAAGGGTTTTAGCGTTATTTGGATTAAAGAACCCATCTAACTAATTTGCTTAGGTTGTCCTGAATTTCGTAATACGCTCATAGAGTTCAACAGTACTAGGCTTGGGAAGAGTGAAATAGTCGTTGAAGACATTCTTAAGATTATTATCAGTTGATGAAGCTTCATCGAATTTGTCCATGGAGAACACGAGCAAGCATGGACATGGGCTTGCAGGATCTTAACAGATTCCTTTTTCAAGGGATTCAAACTTGCTAATGATATCTTAAACGTATCTCACAACGAGTTTCTCTGGTTCTTCAGTTGTTTTATGCTGGATCACATGAACCAATGATTTTAGGTTCCTCACGTGAATCAAGCAAGGACGCATATTCACACCTTTCATCACTAACCTTTCTAGCTATCCTAAGCTACCTATTTTCTTTACATCCTTTTCTATGTAGTTCATGCTGTATTTTTCACTTAGGCTTCTCAAAAGTAACTTCTTCCCTGAACTTTTTAGTAGAAAAAAATAAAATAAATAATTTTCCTCAACAACATCTATATTTCTGTTACCCTTTGGGTGCTATCAACAGCAGCGAGGAATGACTAGTGAAAGAATACTTTAAGATCTTATGCACGCTCTCTAAGAACGGCAGATAGTTCTTGGATGGGAGTATTTCTTATTCGAGAAAGTTCTTGTATTGCATTGTACGATTCTCCTGGATCACACGGAAAACAGGTGGTAAGTTATATCTGCTGGGCTCGAATTTGAAATCGGTGTCTTTGCTCTTGAAGTCAACGATGAACGCAGGCTGATTGCAAGCGTCTTTATCGTTGTAGAATGGGATTAACTCGCGGTTACTGGTTTAGCTAATTATCAAGATTTACTCAACTCGTAAAATCAACATTTTTCTAGAGTTTTCGAATAATTAACTCGATCCAGAGGGTTCTTACAGAGAAACCTACGACTGTTACTGTTGCTGTGATGCTTGAGAGCTAGTTAGCTTAAACTTAATGAGTTTTTGCAGTTTCTTCTTGTCCGCTGTGAATTTTGTAAGATCATTGACTTTGGAGATGTCGAGAGTGATGATATCACCTATTTACACGTAGAATACGTCCTAAAGTAGCTCACTAATGATGTTTGCATCGAAGAGATTGCTGTTGCTGTTCTAAATCTAAGCAAAAAATTATGAAGAAATTGTGAATTTATATCTTAAAAGGAGTATGGAATTGTAATATTTCGTAAAAAAAATTGCAAGATCTATGCTGATATGGGGTAAGACAATTAAGTACATTTGAGAAGAAGATCCTATGACACAGTGGGATGCTTGGAAGGTAGTTATAAGGGGAAGAAGAATTGAATTCCCTTGTTGGGATGGGTTAAGAGAAGTCAATACTGATTGTGGACTATTCTGATTATGATGAACTGAGTAAAAGTGTTTGTGCGACTACTTAAGATATTTTGATCTCATCGATAGGGACAAGCGCTGAGCCGAATAAGCAAACTAGTTTTCGCTTGTTGATTAAGTAATACGAGAAGACATTGACATTATGTGCTTTTAACAGTGCATCATTGACAAATGCGATGGATTTTGAGCCAGGGTTGTTCTCGCTGAATTACAGTTCGTTGCTCAAAAATAAAGAGTCATCTCTGTAGATAGACCAAGTCAAAGATTTAACTGCCATGAGATATTGAGATTGAAAGAGGGTGATGACTGACGAGATAGTTAGTTAGATATGAAGAGCAAAAAGATAAAAGATAAAATCTTTTGGCGAAATTGCAAGCAACAAAAAGAAGATTTTAAAAAGAATGAATAACAGAAAGATAAGGAATAAAGATAGAGAGAGATTTGGATAATTAGTGTGAAGGTTAAGATGAATGAGAGTTAGTTTCTTATGTGTTTTCTCTCTCTCTCTCTCCCCTCTCCCCAAATTAATTAATTAAATCTAATAAACTTTTAAAACCACATCCCTAAAGGCGTCATCAGCATCAGCTTAATAACTAGATATTTCGTAACAAAAGATTCACATAAATCTAACAGAATGATGATATTCTTGATTATTAGCTAACAAAAAATAAATAACTTATTGCTTTGAAGGATATTTCCATAAAATATTAAGAAAAAAAGCATCTGATTTTGAGAGATAACAACAGTTTTGAGTGCTGAGCAAGCATCAAAAAATAAAAGGTATTTTAAAGATTTTTTGTTTGCGATAAAGATAACAATATCCATGCTAGCAAAGCTGGGCAAATGATCACTGGATGAAGTCAATAAAGATGGTAGGAATATTATTTTATCTTTTTCATTGGATTTTTCTAATGTGCACCTAATTAAACAATGGCTCGTATTTTCTGCTGTATTTTTGTAAAAAAAAAGAACGAATAAAAATATGAGATCTCCATTAATCTTTGAACTATTTCAAGATATTTTTTTTCTTCCAATTTCAGGAATCTTATTATTGGGAGGGAAGGAATAAATTTGATTTTAAGAGCCGATTGATAAATAACTTCTTGAAATAATTTCCTTGATTAAGTCTTTAAAGAAAGATTGGCTATCCGAGGATCTGGTGTGTGCATATAGGAGAAATCAATAAGAAATTTAAATTATTCAAGAGAGTTTTAATAGATGAAAATAAGGACAATCAAAAGCCCGTTTATGCATTTTTCTGTTTATCTCTGAGTTTTATCGCTGAAATTAACAAAATGGATTGAAATATTTCTCGAAAGTTAGATTTATCGAATTAACTTAGCATCGTTAGCAAAATGATAACTAAAATATAATTTTTTTTGTATGCCTAATAAATGTCATAATAACTGCATGGCTGTTTAAAATATGGTTATCTATTTCTTAATACCCACTAATCTCTAAGCCTACAACTAACAGAAACCACTCCTTTTTGGGGATTTAGAATCATTTAAAAAAACCTTGTTATGTAGGAGAAGCTAAGGTAGTTAATCAAAGAACTATCTAATATCTCTCTATCTCTTTCTATCCATCCCTCTCTCTCTCTTTAAATCCGAGGTTGATCAC
>Ga0302285_10000690_pt1 | contig 18376 bp, 17 predicted proteins | sample III_Fen_E2_2_FD_200455 | JGI IMG/M metagenome (GOLD analysis project Ga0302285, IMG submission 200455) | Peat permafrost microbial communities from Stordalen Mire near Abisko, Sweden - III_Fen_E2_2 | ecosystem: Environmental > Terrestrial > Soil > Wetlands > Permafrost | place: Sweden: Abisko... | reverse complement strand
ATGTTACCGGAACTACTTCAGCGGATTACCAAAATGGAAGTATTTCAGGCAAAAGACAGAATGCCCGTCTTGCCTGATCGTGTGTATGTCATTCCACCCAATAAGAGCATGTCAATTTTAAAAGGGACACTTCATTTGTTTGATCCAGTCGAATTGAGGGGCTTACGTCTTCCCATCGATTTCTTCCTGCGATCACTGGCAGATGACCAGAAGGAACTAGCTATTGGGGTTATTCTTTCGGGAATGGGTTCGGATGGAAGTCTTGGATGCCGTTTCATTAAAGAAAAAAATGGTATCGTATTGGCCCAGGAACCCACTAATGCGAAATTTGACAGCATGCCCCGTAACGTGATTGAAACGGTACCGGTAGATATAGTGGCTCCTGCCAATGAACTGCCCGGAAAGCTGCTGACATACATGAAAACTTTACCACTTGTTAAAATAGACATTGAATCGGATATTAAAGATCAAAGTGCACTCGAGAAAATAATTATTCTTTTAAGGAATCATACCGGCAATGATTTTTCATTGTATAAAAAGAATACCGTATATCGACGTATTGAGAGACGAATGAGTGTACACAAAATTGAAAAGATATTAACCTATGTGACTTTTCTTCAGCAAAATTTAAAGGAAATAGATATTCTGTTTAAAGAATTATTGATTGGCGTCACCAATTTCTTCCGTGATAAAGATGTCTGGGATCATTTGGAAGAATTTATACTTCCTGTATTGATTTCAAAAATGCCGGAAGGAACAGTGTTAAGAGCATGGGTGGCAGGATGCTCAACCGGTGAAGAGGCTTATTCACTGGCTATCGTGTTTAAAGAAGTTGTTGAAAAGATTAATCCGCATGGAGGCTATTCATTACAAATATTTGCTACCGATCTCGACAATGAAGCAATTGAGACGGCCAGAAAAGGTCTCTTCCCATTAAATATATCTGCCGATGTCTCGCCGAAACGTTTAAACCGCTTTTTTATTAAAATAGAGGATGGATATCGTGTCAATGCTGAAATAAGGGAAATGGTTGTCTTTGCAAAACATAATATCATTTTACATCCCCCTTTTACGAAGGTGGATATTCTTACCTGCCGCAATTTGCTCATTTACATGGATACCGAATTACAGAAAAAGTTACTCGGATTATTTTACTATAGTTTGAATGCTGAAGGAATAATGGTCCTCGGAAGCGCTGAATCATTGGGCTCACAGAGTCATTTTTTTACCCCTGTAGACACTAAACAGAAAATATTTAAACGTTCCCAGTCTTCAGTATCCCCTGAATTGGTAGACTTCCCTTCTTCCTTTGCACGTAACAGACATAATGTCAATGAAAATCAACAACCGGTTCAGCCACCGCAGAATATTCAAACCCTGGCCAATGAGATTCTTTTACAAAATTTCTCACCTCCCGGAGTTCTGGTAAATGAAAAGGGGGATATCATCTATATCAGCGGACGTACAGGTAAGTATCTCGAACCGGCAGTAGGGAAAGCCAATATGAATATTTTTGCTATGTTGCGCGAGGGCTTACGGAATGAGTTTCCATCAGCTTTCCGTCAGGTATTATTGAAAAAAGAACAGGTCGTTTTAAAAAATCTAAAAGTTGATACAAACGGAGGTCCTCAACTTTTAGATGTTACTATTAAATGGCTGGATAAACCCGAACCATTAAAAGGAATGGTATTGATAATTTTTTCTGATAGGATAATGAATGTCATTGTAAAAGAATTAGGAAAAAAGGGTGAAAAGGCTTTAAGTATAAACCGTCAAGCTGAGTTGGAAATAGAACTGCAAACAGCCAGGGAAGATACACAGAATACGCTTGAAGAAATGCAGACTTCTCAGGAAGAACTAAAATCGACCAATGAAGAACTTCAGTCGACCAATGAAGAGTTGCAATCTACCAATGAAGAACTCACTACTTCTAAAGAAGAGATGCAAAGTCTGAATGAAGAACTTCAAACCGTGAATGCCGAATTGCAATCGAAAATTGATGAATTCACACGGGTAAATAATGATATGAAAAATCTGCTTAACAGCACCGATATTGCAACTTTATTCCTTGATAAAGATTTGAATATACGGCGATATACTGACGAGGCAACCAAAATATTTAAACTTATTAAAAGTGATATCGGAAGACCTTTTACCGATCAGGTATCTGATCTGATATACCCTGATTTACCTGAAGATGCACGTGAAGTATTGAGAACATTGGTCTTTGTGAAAAAGCAGATTGAAACGAAGGATGGTCGTTGGTTCTCAACCCGTATCATGCCGTATCGAACTTTTGATGACAGGATTGACGGTCTTGTTATGACCTTCTTTAATATTACCGATTTGAAGCAACTGGAAGCTGAATTAAATGCTAAAGAGCAAATGCAACGGATGATTCTAAATACTTCATCGGATGTCATCATAAAAATATCAAATGAATGGAAAATACTTGAATTTAATCCTTCCGCTGAAAAATTCTTTGGAAAAAATCAGAAAGAAACAATAAGTCAGAATTTTATTCAATTATTTGTTCCTGACACTGATCGGAAAATGACTGAGAATGATTTGAATAAATTAATGAAGGCAGGGGAATTAGCCAATTACAACATGCAGGTGTTTGTTTCAGGAGGGGAGAAAGTATCTGTTGAATGGATAGCAAATGTACATCTAAACAGTATGAAAATAGCAACCGAAATGATTATTATCGCTAAAAACAAATAAAACTATGAATATGGAAAACAATTCGTTTACAGAAGCTCAATTGCTGCGGATGAAAGCTGAAGCCCAGCTTCAATTGAATCAAAAAACTCCCGGATTAATAGAGTCTGAATCTGATACTAAAAAACTCTTGCACGAACTCCAGGTTCACCAGATTGAACTGGAAATGCAGAATGAAGAGTTGCGTGAATCAAATGAATCGACTGAACTGGCGCTCAAAAAATACACCATGTTGTACGATCTGGCACCAATGGGCTATTTTACTCTCGATCAAAATGGAAATATCAATGAGCTAAACTTTACAGGTTCCGAAATGTTGGGCGAAAGAAGATTCAGTCTTATCAACACGAACTTTAAGTTGTTTGTCTCAGATGAATCAAAGGATACGTTCAATGATTTTTTTAAGAATGTGTTTCTCAGTAATTATAAAGAATCCTGTGAAATCAAACTTGGATATAATAATAAAACATTGTGTAAAGTCTATATCGAAGGTGTTGTTACCGGTGATGACAAAAATTGTTTGTTGTCAATTGTTGATATTTCAAACTTACTGAAATAAATGATTTATATATTTAAATATCAGTTCTTATCATAAAAAAAATAAATATTTGAAATACGATACTCCGCTTAGACTTTGAATAAATTAATTCTATAACTATTAAAAAACTTAATCAAATACAGATTGTAATTGATAATTTAAAATGTTCGGATGTAAAAAAGATAGGTTTATCTTTTTTGACCTTCAGATTTTAATTCAGTTTTCTTTTTAATAGCTTCTTTTTTAGCTTTTTTCTCAAAGTATCTCCTGAAAAGGAAATTATGTTTTACTGCTGTCATGTTTTCATCCAATCCTTTAGAACTCTTTTTGAGATTTATGAGCGTTAAATTTAAATTCTCCGCCATAACTGAATCTTTTATTAACCGGCTTATTGTTCCGTTTCCCGTATTAATGTTTAACGAGATTTCAGCAAGCTGACGGGATATGATTTCTGCATTACGGGTAGTAATATCCAGACTTTTCATGATTGCCTCTGTTCCAATCAGGCCTTTTGAACTCTTTTTTAAATTGACAAGGGTCTGACTAAGATTCTCAGCCATGGTCGAATCCTTTAATAAACGGCCCAGAGTGCCATCTCCACTACTGATTTTATTCATTATTGCTGACAGTTGATGTGAAATGTTCTCTGCATTTTCTGCAGTAATTTTTAAACTCGCCATTGTTACATCCGATCCTTTTAATCCCCGGGAAAACCTGTTTAAATTTGCAATAGTCTGATTTAAATTTTCTGCCATTATAGAATCCTGGATTAACCGGCTGATTGTCCCATTTCCCCGGTTTATATTGAACGTGATTTCAGAAAGCTGCCTGGAGATAATTTTAGCATTATCAGCTGTATCATCCAGTTTAGCCATAATCGCATTTGTTTCGATCGGTTCTTTCGACATCAAAGACTGACCTTCTTTTGCAAGCGGAGCATCCGAGCTGCCTTGCATTATGATAATGTTCTTATCACCGATAATCCCTTCAGATCCTAACATTACTTTACAATCAGACTTAATAAACTGCCAGACATCCTTTTTAATCAACATATCCACTCTGACACTCGAATCGTTTATTATGAAAATGTCTTCTACTGTACCTACATTAATTCCAGAAAAACTAACTTTATTTCCTACTTGCAATCCACTTATATTGTGAAAAGTTGAAGTTAATTTAAATACCGGATTAAATAAATTCTTTTGTCTTCCAATAACAAATATTGCAAGAATGAATAAGGTTATTCCTCCGGCAACAAAAAGTCCTAAACGATATTTGAAATTCTGAGTATGAATATCCATGTTGTACTGGTTTTATGAAAATGATTTTGATATTGTCAGGCAGATTGAACCCTGAAATTCGAAAATGGAAAGTATTAAATATTTGAATTTGAAGGATATGTAATTTTAGTTTTGTCAGGATTTCTTAATTATCATTTCTTTGGTTCAAAATGAAAACACTTTAAATGATAAAGTCCTTAATATTAAATAAAGAGAAAGACAAGATATTTGTCATTCTCTCTATTTAAACAGAATTACCGAAACTTACAGTAATCCATGTCAATATAAAATGTTTCTGTGAAAATTAAGAAACAGTTATCTGAATGTAATATGCCAGATACTGAATTTAAAATACTGAATGAAGATTAAACAACATGTCTGTTATATTTTTCCTGCTTTTACGAATATTTGTTGGTATAGTTTTTATTTTTTTGATTGACTTGCAGCTTTCTTCGCTGCCTCTTTTTTAGCTTTTCTGTTGAAATATCCTTTCAGCAAAAAATTGTGTTTTACGGCTGTCATATTTTCGTCCAGCCCTTTTGAGCTCTTTTTAAGATTTGCCATCGTTGTACTCAGATTTTCAGCAATTGACTTGTCCTGAATTAATCTTCCGAGAGTTCCATCACCTTTATTTATTTTAACCATTATCTGAGCCAGTTGATTGGTAATTATTTCAGCATTTCCGGCAGTAACCTTCAAGCTTTTCATGATGGCATCAGTCTCCACAGGTTCGGTCGATTTAAGGAGTTGACCTTCTTTTGCCAGAGGAGTTTTCTCAGATATTCCTTGCGAAATAATCAGTATTTTATCTCCTATAATTCCTTCCGAACCAATGGATACGGAACAATCGGACTTAATAAATTTCCATACATCCTTTTTGATCAACATATATACTTTGACAGTAGAATCGTTGACAATTGCAATATTATCCACAGTCCCAACATTGATTCCTGAAAACCGGATTTTATTTCCAATTTGCAAACCGCTGATATTATGAAAAGTTGAAGTAAGTGGGAATACAGGATCGAAGAGATTCTTTTGTTTCCCGATAATAAATATGGCAAGTACGAATAAAGTAGCTCCCCCTGCAACAAAAAGTCCCAGTCTGAATTTGAATTTTTGAGTATGTGTGTCCATTTTTTTTAAATTGATAAGTGTATTTATTAATCAGGAATAAGTTAATCTTATAATTGTCTGTTGATTTGTAATCTAATGATGTTATGTAAGTTGTTTAGAACGTGATTTATAAATGTTTAAATAATCCTGTCCACTTTATTTGAAAAATGATTTAATAACAGAATCAGTCGATTTTTCAAAACTACTTAATGTACCTTCTTTATATACTTCGCCATTCTGAATCATAATTAAACGGTCAGCCGTCAACCGTGCACATTCAATATCATGGGTAATAATGATGGAAGAAGTTTTATACTTTTTTTGAACTTCATTAATCAGCAAACTAATTTCATCCGATGTTACCGGATCCAGACCGGTTGTTGGTTCATCATAAAGTATGATTTTTGGATCAACAACAATGGTACGTGCCAGGCTTATTCGTTTACGCATTCCTCCAGAGAGTTGTGACGGCATTTTATTGATCACATCAGGCAATCCAACATTTTCAAGCGCTTCGATAATCTTCGCATCAATATCTTTCTGGTTCAAATGATCTTTAAGCCTCTTCAATGGAAATTCAAGATTTTCTTTTACTGTCATTGAATCATATAAGGCCCCACTTTGAAAAAGGAATCCTATTTTCTGTCGTACTTCGTCTATTCCACTCCGGTTTAATTTCAGTACATTTTGATTAAATACATTTATTATTCCGCTGTCCGAAGGCAATAAGCCTACAATACATTTTATCAGAACCGATTTTCCACTACCCGATTTACCCAGGACCACCAGATTTTCACTTTCATAAAGCTTCAATGAAAGATTTTTTAGTACATCCAATGTCCCAAATGATTTATATAGGTTACTTATTTCGATAACCGGAACCCTGGGTGTCTTTTTCGTAGAATCTACAATAATAGAATCTGTATTTTCAATACTTTCTGTATTTTCTGTTTTCATTTTGCCAGCATATCTGTTACTTGTACTGCGATCATATCAACAATTAAAACTAAAAGAGATGCCAATACTACTGCCGAATTAGCAGCTTTACCAACACTTTCGGTGCCCCTCCCGGCATTGTATCCCTTATAACATCCTACTAAACCGATAACAGCACCAAAGAAAAATGATTTGACTACAGCCGGTAATAAATCAATGAATCCAATATGACTGAATGCCTGTGAAAAAAATAAAATAAAGGATACATCTCCTTTTATATTTGCACCAATCCAGCTTCCAATAATACCAAGCCCGTCGGCATATAAAATTAATAAAGGAATCATGAGTGTTGCCGCCAGTACCCGGGTTACCACTAAAAACCGCATAGGATGAGTAGAAGAGACTTCCATTGCTTCAATTTGTTCGGTTACTTTCATTGAACCAAGTTCTGCTCCCATACCCGAGGCAACTTTACCTGCACATATAAGAGCTGTTATCACAGGACCCATTTCACGGATTAACGATACTGCCACCATCCCGGGTAAGATAGTCTCCGCCCCAAAACGTACCAGAACAGGACGTGATTGTATGGTAAGTACAAAACCCATGATGGTACCTGTTACTGAAATAAGCGGTAATGTTTTATATCCTATTAAGAAACATTGATGCAGAAATTCGCGTAATTCAAATCTGCGCGAAAAGGTTTCTTTCAAGAGATGGGTAATAAATAGTATTACGTCAGCAATGTCGGTAAAAAAGTTATTAGTTGCCTGCTTTTTTGCTATTGTTCTTTCGCTGAGCCTCAGTGCCTGAACCCTTGCAATTTCTTTCGCTTTTGCTACAGGTATTTTTATTTTCATAGTTATTGTCTGTATTGAATGAATTTAATTTTAATACAATAAAATAGTTACTGACTTTTAATTTAGTGTGGTTTTATCCACTTTATTAGCCAAAATCCCATTAATTTTAATAGTACAAATTTAATGGGTATACTAATCATAACTATTACATAACTTTTTAAATTTCTTACATGATTCACACATCTGCTGTACCCTGATTCAACTTAATTACATAAAAATGTCCGTAATCAACAGATAATCAATGTGAATAATGAATCTGTGTGAATCTTACAACTCTTTCACTGAATTTTGTAATACGTACTTGTTCGAAAACTCTCAACTTTGCAAAGTGAAAATTAATTCACCAATAAAATTGAAAGTATGAAAACGAAAATGTTATTTACAAGCCTTGCAATAGTTGCTGCAGTTTTAATGTCCGGATGTAAAAGTGATGAGCCAACTACAAACATTGACAATCCAGGCGGTATTCCGATTCAAAGTACGTCTCAGGCTAATGTATCTCTTGGGGGTGCCGGCAATTTTGCGATTCTTGCAGGTTCTGCAATTACAAGTACAGGTGCTACCAATATAACCGGTGACTTGGGTTTAAGCCCGGGTACTTCTTGTGGGGGTTTTCCTCCCGGTATCTTAACGGGAACCCAACAAATCAATACAGTTTTATCCACTCAGGGAAAACTGGACCTGACAGCTGCTTATAATGATGCTGCCGGCCGTACCAGTAAAGATATCGTTACTCTTTCTGGAAACATCGGAGGACTGACTTTAACCCCTGGACTTTATAAATCGACTTCAACACTGGAACTTTCATCAGGCGACTTAACTTTTGATGCGAAAGGAAATTCAAATGCTGTGTTTATTATTCAGGTTGCATCATCTTTAACTGTAACTTCAGGGCGTAAGGTTATCCTTAAAGGAAGTGCATCTGCATCCCATATATTCTGGCAGGTAGGAAGTTCTGCCACATTTGGAACAACCTCTGCTTTTAAGGGAACTATCATGGCCATGCAATCAATTACCTTTGAAACAGGAGCAACCCTTAACGGTAAAGCTCTTGCAAGGACTGCAGGGATAGTATTAGCCGGGAATACAATTGTAAAAGAGTAATATTTAATTGTTTAAAAGAAAAAAGCGCAATCCAATATTAATTGGGTTGCGCTTTTATTTTATTTTAAAACTTAAGTCATTGAACTGTTAATAGATGTGGGAATAATGATACTCTTTTCATGAATATTGTAACAGAACGGTAATTAAAAAGTATCACCTTTGTGACGTGATAATTAAACAATATATTATCAATTACAACAAAACAAATATTTCTTTTTTATAACGACTTATAATTACAATTCAAATGAAAAAAAACGGAATTACTATCATGCTGATTGGACTGGGAGTTACAATTCTTGCAGCAGTTTTTTATTTTACAAAACAAAATGATTTATTGATGTCAAAATTTATAATTCATTTTGGCAAATCATTTCATTTCAATTGGGCTCCCATGATTGGAATTACTATTATGGCTTTAGGTGAATTCATATTGTGGGAATCACAACTCAATAAGAGTATGAACGAAGTTCTGATAAAATTCTTAACTAAGTCGAAAGAGAAATTCTCTGATATCCAACAGGAAATTATTTATTTAATCAATAAAAACAGGGCTAATTTTAGAGAATTCAAATTATTAATCATGAGCTTCAAACTTTAAAAGAAAAGAACTATGATATGATTTGACTCAATCTTATCCAAATAATAGTACTGAATTTATAATAACTAGTTGCTATTTATTATTACTACATTAAAAAGTCTTACCTTACGATAAAACTTTTATTGAGTTAATGAAATTGTCTGATTTTGGTTTTATTTATCTGTTTTTAACTGCTGTTTATTCACCTGTGAAATATGTAAGTCTTTTCAATTATTGTGTAACTACAAAAGCAATAAAAAGTTAGAACTTTGCAAAGTTGAAAATCACATTTAATTAATTAAAAAAAATTATGAAAACAAAAAAGATTTTTACAACTTTTGCTATAGTAATAGTTGTATTATTTTCAGGATGTAAAACCGATGTTACCACTAACACAGATAATCCTAAACCTATCCCAATCCAAAACATTATACTCGGCAACGTCGATCTGGCAGGAGTTTCTAATTTTGCAATTATTGCCGGATCAGCCATTACAAGCACAGGGGCAACATCAGTTACAGGGGATATGGGCCTGAGTCCCGGTACTTCTGTGGGTGGCTTTCCTCCCGGAAAATTAACGGGTACTCTTCAAATCAATACCAATTTAGCTACTCAGGGAAAACTCGATTTGACTGCAGCATACAATGATGCTGCCGGACGTATAAGCACTGATATTGTAACTCTATCTGGTAATATAGGAGGACTTACACTTACTCCCGGTTTATATAAATCCACTTCGTCGCTTGCTATTTCATCAGGTGATCTTACATTTGATGCTCTTGGTAATGCAAATGCAGTTTTTATTATACAAATAGCCTCTTCCCTGACCACAACATCAGGACGAAAGGTCTTTTTAAAAGGGAATGCATCTGCTTCCAATATCTTTTGGAAAGTGGGCAGCTCGGCTACATTTGGAACCACTTCAGTAATGAAAGGTACGATTATGGCCATGCAATCCATTACTTTAAATACAGGAGCCACTGTTAATGGACGCGTGTTGACGCGTATTGGTGGAGTTACCATGGCAGGCAATACAATTGTAAAAGAATAAGCAATATTAACTCTAAGTTTAAAACGTAATCCTAATAAAAAAGGATTACGTTTTTTTTGACTTATTTGACTTATTAAATATTTTGAGAATAATGTTACTCTTTACTGTCATACTCTACTAAAATTCTTGTTGAGAGGTTCAAATTAAGATGAGCAATGTAATTCAACATAAAAAATTGGACATGTTGAATTTTCTATAATAGATGTATAAATTGTTGCCAGATGTGTGAATAATGTAACTTTATTAGTGAATAGTGTAACAAAAACATAATTGAATAGTGTCACCTTTGACAAAAATAAGGAACTTAATATTTCCTGTTATAGCTTCAACTAAATATCACAAGAATTTCTTAAACAAATAAACCAAATGATACGTGACGGGATAAACTTTATGTGGGTAGGATTAGGAATTACCCTTTTTACAATCTATTTGTATTTTTCTTTAAACGAAGAAAAGATTACAAATAAATTTGTACTCTCTGTAAATAAATCTTATCTATTTAACCTGGCACCAATGATTGGAATTTCATTCATGATATTTGGTGAATTTTTAGTTTGGGAAACTCAGAATAATAAAATTCTGAGAGAACAAAAACTCAAATTATTAAATAGTTATAAGAATAAATTGATGGATTTAAAAATAGGGAACCGATTTAATGCAATTTTATGTAAATAGTTTTCAAGTAAATCCAGGCATATTCATAAAAATTAGAAAATTGTAATCTGCAAATTTCTTACTCTATTCTTCTTTTTATTATCCATGTAATTCTCTTAATCATATTTACCGGTTTTTCATACACTTCTTGTGAACCCAATACAACCTGTTTACTCCATAAATTATAGAATCTCAAAACCTGAATATTCTATCCAAATTAAATATTTTATTCTTTCCATCAACTCAGATACAACTTCAATGTTATCAAACGAATGAATAATCATTTAATTCATTCATTATGGGAGATCAGGGCCCTTACTTTTAAAAGTATATTGTGGACTTTGATTTTATTTTTTGAAATTATACATTTGTAAGAATATTATAAAAGTAAAAGCATTGTTTTTGAATATTATATGTTTAGATGGCACATGGGTGGTTTGATAAAGTCGTATTTTTGAAGATGAATTGTTTTGAAGATTAACATAGTGAACAAAATAATTCACATTTTTACAATTTACCATTATTTGCTATTTATATGTTAATATCAAACATGCTGATAATGTGTGAATTACGTAACTATTTCATTTTGTTATGTAACAATTTCAATTCTCGTTGAACTATCTTTGTATAGTTCAACAAATAAATAAAATATTTTGAAACTCTATATCAAATACATGGTTAGTACCCGTTGTAAAATGGCAGTTAAAGAAGAACTGAAAAAATTAAAACTGCACTATATCGTCGTAGATTTAGGCGAAGTAGAAATTATGGAAGATATAACAACGGAACAAAAGGAAAAATTAAAAGTGGGTTTGATCAATTCAGGTCTTGAATTGATGGATGATAAAAAATCTGTTTTGATAGGTAAAATAAAAAATGTAATCATTGAAATGGTTCATCATTCGGATGAACTGGTGAAAATAAACTTTTCAATATATCTGAGTGAAAAATTGAATCATGATTATACTTATCTGGCCAATTTGTTTTCAGAAGTACAAGGTACAACGATAGAACATTTCATTATTAACCATAAAATAGAACGGATAAAAGAGTTAATTATTTATAATGAACTGAATATAACTGAAATATCACATTTGATGAATTATAGCAGTGTATCGCACTTATCCAATCAATTTAAAAAAGTAACCGGACTTTCGCCTTCTCATTTTAAAAAATTAAAGATTAAAAGACGTAATCCGATTGAGTATATTGGAAACAATGACGTTTATTGACGTTAGGGTGTAAATATACTAAATAGACTGATATAATTTAGAATTAACGCCAGAAACCTAACAATGGATTTAGGCATTAATATTTTGAGTAACAAAAATTAATTGAAGAGATAAGTCGTTTAACAACCTGCAAAATATTCTTGTAAATTAAAAGTTCATATTACTAAATTAACATAAATATTCAACCTAATAAATAACAGATATATGAAGACTCAAAAAAAAATTCAATTGTTCTTGGTTGATGATGATGCCTTGTTTTTGAAGTCACTGGAAATAGATTTTTCGCAACATCCAGATTATAAAATTGAAACATATGCAACCGGTGAACTTTGTGTAGAAAATTTGTCACATCAACCGGATATCATCATTTTAGATTATCAACTCGATGGGATTGAGAAAAATGCAATGAATGGCATTCAAACATTGGATAAAATTAAATCTTTCAATCCGGATATTCCTGTAGTGATGCTTTCATCCCAGGATAAAATAGAAGTAGCTATCAATTGCATGCATCACAAAGCATTCGATTACGTCGTGAAAAGTGAAACTGCCTTTATGAGTCTACAAAAGAAAATAAGTACTTTTCTTAATTTTAAAGCAATTGAAGGTGAATTGAACTGGTATATGGAAAGAATGTAGGTTGAATGCCATAGTTTTAAATAAAGTGTGTGAATAATGCAACTATTTAGGTTTTTTGTGTAACTTATTTGATAATTGAGGAATTTATCTTTGCGTCGTGATAATTAAGTCACAAACTTAAAATAAATTTATGAAACTCAAAATTGTATTACCGGTTATTGGATTAATTTTAGTTGGTTTGATGAGCAGTTGCTCAAATCAACTGGATACCAGTATGGCTTCTAAAACATCAACAAAAGAAAAATCTGTTTCTTACTCGACAGTTGAAAGTAAGGTTGCTTCAAATCAAACTTCTTTAACAGCTGTCAATCTTGGAATAGCAGGTGATTTTGCTATTTTATCAAAAACCGGTATTACCGATGTCTATAAATCAAGTGTATTAGGAAATATTGGAGCAAGTCCAATTACAGGTGCTGCTATTTTATTGAGTTGTGCAGAAGTTACTGGGACTATTTTTACAGTCGATGCAGCAGGACCGCTACCTTCAAGTGTAACCAGCCCAAGTATGTTAACGACGGCCATTGGTGATATGGAATCAGCTTATACGAATGCAGCCGGACGAATCAACCCAGATTTCCTGAATTTAGGTGCCGGTAATATCGGTGGCAAGACACTTACACCAGGTCTTTATAAATGGACTACAGCCTTGATTATCCCAACTGATATCACTATTCAGGGAAGTGCAACCGATATATTTATCTTCCAGGTTGCAGGAACACTTAAAATGAGTTCTGCTGTTCGAATCACTTTAACAGGCGGTGCACTTGCAAAGAATATTTTCTGGCAAACAACCGGTGCGGTGACTTTAGGAACAACAACCCATTTTGAAGGCAATATTTTAAGCAAAACAGGCATTAATATGCAAACAGGAGCTTCATTAAACGGTAGAATGCTTGCCCAAACTGCAGTGACCCTACAAATGAATACTGTTGTAATACCACAATAAATCAATAAAAATCATGTATAAAAGAGACTACCGTAAGGTTAGTCTTTTTTTTGTTTGTACTCAGATCGTTTAAGAACTTTAAATAATATCAAATGCTCAAGGATTTTAATTCTTGTTTGTCTGAACTGGAAGAATTAAGTCGAAAAATAATGAGTTTTTATGAATCATCTTATCTTTATTAGGTACATCCATTGAGTGAATTGTAGAATAGAGACAAATAAATTATTGCTAAAAAAACGTGTGATTTATGCAACTATTCTAAAAAGTTTTGTAACATGCCTCATTATCATTACCCATATCTTTGCCATGTGATAATTAAGTCACAAACTTAACAATTGAATTTATGAAACTCAAAATTGTATTGCCGGTTCTCGGATTATTTCTGGTTGGTTTAATGAGTAGTTGTTCAAATCAACTGGATACCAGTATGGCTTCCAAAACATCAATGAATGAAAAATCAAGTGCTTCATCTACTCTTGCTTCTTCCACAAAAAGTCAGACGTCATTAAAAGTAGTGAATCTTGGTGTTGCAGGAGATTTTGCCATACTTTCCAAATCAGGAATAACCGATGTCTATAAATCGTCAGTAACAGGAAGCATAGGTTCAAGTCCAATTTCCGGAGCTGCCATACATTTAACCTGCCCTGAAGTAAACGGAAGTATCTTTAGTGTTGATGCAGCCGGCCCACTACCATGTCGGGTTACAAATCCAAGTATGTTGACTACAGCTGTAAGTAATATGCAGGCAGCCTACACTGATGCAGCCGGTCGTACAAATCCGGGTTTCTTAAATTTAGGAGGTGGTAACATTGGAGGCAAAACTCTGACAGCAGGCCTGTATAAGTTTACAACTGCAGTTGTCATCCCAACAAATATAATTATATCAGGTGGAGTCAATGATGTTTTTATCTTTCAAATTGCCGGAACCCTGAAAATGAGTTCTGCAGTAATAATCACATTGAAAGGTGGTGCTCAGGCAAAAAATATCTTCTGGCAAACATCAGGAGCTGTAACTCTTGGAACTACCAGTCATTTTGAAGGAAATATCTTATCTCAAACGGCTATCAATTTACAAACCGGTGCTTCTGTCAACGGAAGATTATTGGCACAAACAGCAGTATCTCTTGAAAAGAGTACAGTAGTTATTCCTCAATAATAAATTTTCATTCCAAACAATAAAAGAGGCTGCCTTCGGGTAGCCTCTTTTATTGTTTATAGATGTATGTGTTTTTACAGTACAAGGTAATTGAAGATAATTCCCTTTTTGTAAATTTCTAAAGTTAATAACCGGAATTTATTTAATTACCGTGATAATAAAAATATGACATGGCACAATAGAATAACTTTGAAAAATATTTTTTGTAAAAATAGTCATTATTTGTATATTCATATAAACATTTATAAAATAAAAATGTTATATACACAAATTAATATAATCCTTCGTATTTGGATTATTTTTATTCCGTTTGATTTTATTAAATAGGTCGTTATTTATTGTGATTCGTAAATTAAAAAGTTTACAAGGTAGAGCTTTCTTTGAGTCGTTATAATTAAGCTTGCGATAAGTGAGACGATCTTTGACAATTCGACATTTTAAATCCTTCTATTTCATATTCAATAAATAAATTGAATGATTTCTTTTCTTTAATATCCCCAAAACATTTTCTTTATCGTTTGCTTTAAAAGCAACATTCTATGATCGATATCAGGTATTGAACTTGAATGTGCTTTTTTTTGTTAGTGGTATATATTCAAAGTCAACAATGTTGAATGTGTAATCTGTTTGAGACTATTGCAGTTGGACAAAAATTCTGGTATTCATACTACAAATATACCGTCTGAGCATGATCAATTTCAATATCTATCAGCTGAACAGTTCGAATCTGAAATGACATAACTTACATATACCGCTCTGATGGGTTGTTTGGCTACCAATATCTGGAATCAACAAGACAAACAAACAATTGCCCCAATTACATCTGTATTTACTTCAGAGATCCTTATCTCTTTCAATTCTATTCCACATTAAGGAGTAGGCAATAGAATGACTTTAACCTAACCTGAATCAACAATGGCATTATGGCTGTTCAGCTAGGTTAGGCCAATTCCATTTTGGCAAAATTAAAGTAAAAAAACAATAATCTTCTTGATATACAAAAATGTTGAATAATACGATATATCAGTACAAACCGGATATAATTCGATGCATATCCCGTATGACAAGATCGTTCAGAAAGGTGAAGACTTAACCATGAAATCTGATATTGTTTCTAAATTTTCATTGACTGTGAATAATTTTTTAAAGACAGGTACTCATTTATGCCCGGAGATGAATAGTGAATTTATAAACCCTCCGAGAGATATCCCGGTTTCGTGACTGGAAAGGATTTGAAAGTAGTAATCGAAAACTCGTATTTTCATTTCTGTTGAAATAGGCACTGATTAAACACATTGCAGTCTTCAATGGGAACTACAATTTAATCAGGTCAGTTTTTTATAGCAATTGAAAACTGTTATTTATCTTTAAAATAATATTATGGGATTAGTTGGAAGTCTTGTCTTAACAGCATTTTTACTGAATCATTCCCAAGCACCGGTCGATTCATTAAAAACGATATCCACATATGGTGTCAATAACCTTAAACAATCGGATTTGTCTTTAGGAGAAGTTGTTGTTGTTGTTAATGAGAAATCTGTGAAATATACTATCGATTCCGGAAAGCTTAAAGCCGGAAAGGTTAAGTTTGTACCGGGCATTCGATTTGCAATCGGAGAAACTAAACTCAATAATTCTGTGAAAGATGAACTGACTAAGTTCTCCGATATTCTGATTAAAAACCCATCAACCAGAATTGCAATAGTAGGGCACACCGATAAAATCAACTCATTAGAATTAAATCAGAAATTATCAAAAAACCGTGCACAGGCTGTTGCGGATTTTCTGTTATCAAAAAATGTACTTTCAACTCAATTGAAAGAAATTTCAGGAAAAAACTATTCAGAACCGTTAGCTGATAATTCTACCAAGGCTGGCAGGGCTGCAAACAGGCGTGCTGAAGTGTTTATAGTTTTATCTCCAACTGCAACAAACTCTTCAGGTAAAATGACAATGCAGGCAGATTCAATTAAAAATAAACCTGTACCCGCCTCGCTCATAAAACTCGTTAATCAGGTGATAAAGCAGCCCATTCATTCAACTGATATCGAAATAGAAATTGATGGTTTATTAGTAGATGATACGAAAACAAAAGCAGGGAAAGATTTTTATGATTTATTTTATAATAACTGGGAAGCTCCTGCAGCTGCAAAGAATTATTCCATTACTCTCTCGGAAAGACCCTTTCGGTTAACCTCTACATTGATTGTCATTTCAATTAATGATGACATTATTTATCAGGATATACTCCAGCCCAGGGAAGAATTGATTGAAACCCAAACGATAGATGCAATTTATATAGCTCAGAATTATCTTATCAATTATGCAGAAATATCAAAACAAATGAATGGAGATGATCAGTCGGGTACGGGTATATATTGATTCTGTATTTTAATATTTAAAGTCTATTATTCAATTAAATCAGATTTTTTTCAATTAACTAAATATAAATCTCTAAAACCGTTCACAATGAAAATCATTTTTAAAACGCTGATTATTGTGTTTTTCTTATTGACAGGAAAAACCTACGGACAGGATTTTGTTTATACTCCAAAGAATCCGGCTTTTGGTGGAAATCCTTACAATTACAGTTGGTTATTGAGCTCGGCTCAGGCACAGAATGACATTAAAACAGCCAGCACCACCAACCCTTACAGCAATTCAAGCACGGATCCGTTGACGAATTTTACGACAAGCCTGAATCAACAAATATTAAGCGAACTCTCACGGCAAATCGTGGCTAAACAGTTTGGTGAAAATGCATTGACAGCCGGTACGTATACTTTGGGCAATTATCAGATAAACATCAGTAATCAATCTTCCGGATTGAATATCACCATTCTGGATAATAGCAGTGGTACTTCAACAACTGTTTCAGTTCCCTATTTTTAATCATTCATTCACATAGATTCATTATCATGTTACAGAAAACCATTCTGTTGAGGATTTCTTGTCTATTGGTTTTGTCTGCTCTTGTATCAGCTTGTGGTCCGTATATGCATCAGCCTCTACAACCCCGAAGAGCAATTCTTGGACCCGAAACGCCTGCTAAAAGGATACTTTTAGAACTTCCAAAACCTCAGGAAAAAATTGTTACTGCTGTGTATAAGTTCCGCGACCAGACAGGACAATACAAACCATCAGATACAGGGACCAGTTGGTCAACTGCCGTAACACAAGGAGCAACAACTATTTTAATTCGTGCATTGGAAGAATCCGGCTGGTTTATACCGATTGAGCGCGAAAATATAGCTAATTTAATGAACGAACGAAAAATAATCCGTTCAAGCCGTGCCCAATATGAAGGAAAGGATCAAAATGCTGAATCGCTTCTGCCTCCGCTTCTGTTTGCAGGTGTTATCCTTGAAGGTGGGATAATTTCTTACGAAACGAATATTCTTACCGGAGGTGCCGGGTTACGTTACTTTGGAGCCGATTTGTCAGGGCAATATCGTGAAGACCGCATTAGTATTTATATACGTGCTGTCTCAACTTCTAATGGCAAGGTATTAAAGACTGTTTACACCACTAAATCTATTCTTTCGCAAGAAGTTTCAGCAGGATTA
>Ga0302285_10000687_pt1 | contig 18427 bp, 16 predicted proteins | sample III_Fen_E2_2_FD_200455 | JGI IMG/M metagenome (GOLD analysis project Ga0302285, IMG submission 200455) | Peat permafrost microbial communities from Stordalen Mire near Abisko, Sweden - III_Fen_E2_2 | ecosystem: Environmental > Terrestrial > Soil > Wetlands > Permafrost | place: Sweden: Abisko... | reverse complement strand
TACCTGACCATACTCTAAAATTGCTTCTTTAAGGTCGTTTTCTGTGACATTGTAACTTAAGTTACCTACGTAAATGTTCATAAATATAATATAATTAATTGTGATAAAAGAGAAGTAGAGTTACGAAGGTATGACAAATTCCAATGGAAATATAGGAGATGAAAATAAACAAACGAAAGAATACATTTTCTTTTCGGGCACAAAGATACGCATTTTAAATGAATATTACAATTTTCTTCGTTTATCTATGTTGTTTGGCATAAAGAAACCTTGAAATAACCAGTTTTTACAGTCTTTAGTTACGCTTTAATAGAAAAAAAGGCCTTCTGTCTTAGGTAAAAAGTGGAATCGGAAAGACTACAGTGAGAATTGCCTGAGGTTTTGGAGAGCCTGACCTCACTGAGCCCTCAACCAATCCTCAACCAATCCTCAACCAATCCCTTATCATCTCCGGTTACAATCCAGAAATGCAAGAGTTCTTTTGTGACTTGCATTTTTTGTGGTAAGAAAACAAAAATCATGCAACTTAATTTTAGGAAGTATTGTTATACCTGCTGAAAAAACAAATCGGAATCATTTATAAAATTCCATCCCGATTTAAAATAGCTTCAGTAATTTGTTTTATGAACAAAACACGTTGAAACCCAAAATCACCGAATGGAATAATTTGATAAACTTATAAAATCAACGACGTATGAAAACAACTGAAATAACTAAGATCATAGAACAAAATGCCACAGCACTCATAAATAATATTGACGTAGAGAGTATTGAACTTTATACTACCATAAAAAATGAATTTGAGAATTCGGATGTTTCAGTAAACACAAAATTTCAACAGGCATATCGAAAATTTCATGGAATGGATCATGTAGGTTTTAATGAAGACTTTACCGGCAAGTACTTTAAGTTAATAGAAAAATATAGGAATAATATTGTTTTAGACAGTGAGAAAGTATTTATTGACCTGGATAGAATAAAAAATTTCGAGGACAATGACGCACTGTTATTTTCGTTTGCAACCAAATTAATGTGTACCATAAATGATTCAATTCCTATTTATGATAAGGAGGTTTGTGATGCATTTTCGTTTACCGAACCCATTGATGTCGATTTTGCCATGGTGATTGACATATTAATGGATCAATTTGAAATATTACAAGCACACTTTAATGAAATTGTTGAATCAAACTTATTGCCAGTTTCCATCAGGCTGTTTGATGAAAAATTTAAAGGGAACAAGCTTTCCATGATCAAAAAGCTGGACTTTATATTCTGGTCATTCGGGAGATTAAAAATTCTTGAAACCCACATTGACGAACTGAAAGTTCTGAATTAAACCTGCTCTTACAGATATACCCTTCATTAAATAAGAAAAATGATTCAATCTGTAGGTGAGAATTATAATTTCGGAGAACAGACATGATCTTTGTTGTTCAATTAATTATGTTTGGAGTTACGACGCTACGGGAGAACAAAAGTAAATTTAATGCATTATCTCATAAACAAATAAGTGGAGGAAATAATATGAAATTAGGAGTATTTTCAGTAAGTCTCAACGTCAGTGACCTTAACGCTTCAAAGGAGTTTTATGAAAACCTGGGTTTTAAAGTATTTCATGGTGAAATTAAGCTTGACTTTCTTATTATGAAAAATGAAAACACCATCATTGGACTTTTCCATAATATGTTTGAAGGAAATATATTAACTTTTAATCCGGGCTGGAATGAGAATGCTGCTAAAATAGAGTCATTTGATGATGTCAGGGAGATACAACGGCAGCTGAAAGGGAAAGGAATAAAACTTGAAAATGAAGCCAGTGTGGATACTTCAGGACCGGCGAGTTTTATGTTATTTGATCCTGACGGAAATGCTATATTAATTGATCAACACGTTTAAGATTTAAATAGCACGAAATACAGTAAATTTAAAGAGAACATGAAGGTAAGTTATTCGACTCGCCTTCTTTGCTTTTTATTGATTTTCCCTGAAAAAAATATTCAGCCAGCATTATAAACTCCGTCGTTAAATGTGATAATAATTTTGCCGGGAGGTTTGATTTTCTATTTCGCTTAACGAAATAGTAATTAAAAATTTAAAAATAAGCACTTTACACAAATGAATGCACATTTAAAAGAATAAAAGTAAAACTATTTTGTCTCTGTACTTTAGGTAAAACAAATACAGCAAAAACAAACATTAAGTATTAATTTATGCTTATTTTTGAGATCTTAAAACACACAGTTTCAGGAATCTTATCAGAACGACATTATGACAAATACAACAACGAAGACAAAATCAACCGTGCTTGCTGATTTACCACCCTATATTTATGGCACTACCCGTTTGGGTGACGACAGGATACCATTTACAGAACGGGTAATGATGGCTCATAAGGCCATGGATAGTGGTGTCTGGTTTCATACAAGCAACCAGTACAACGATGCCCTGCAGGTATTGCGAACAGCTTTCGATGAAGAGCGTTCTAAAGTACCAAAGCTGATAATTAAAATTGGCGGGGATAGTATTGTGGAAATGCGGAATGACATTCTCAAAAACCTGGAACCGTTGGGATTGGAAAGTATGGAGATCGGGCAACTGTGCCTGGGTACCGGTGCCCTTGCCCATGATTTTGCCCATGGAGGCGAATGTTACAGGGAGTTTATAAAAATCAGGGAGGAAGGGTTGGTCAAGCGGTTCGTTCTGGAAGTCTTCCCATGGACGTCATCAACAGCACTTCAGGCATTAAAAGGTGGCTATCCGAAAGATATTGTAGATGGCTACATTTATTATTTTAATCCATTGCAACGATTTGTAAGCAACGAGCTATGGGAACTGCTCAACGAACGGAACGAGGTGCAAATTGCCTTGCGTACAGTAGCCGGTGGCCCGGTGCACAGGTTACGCGATGTGCCGGGAGCAGCATGGAAAGAATATCTACAACGAAGGGCAGTAGAAGTGGCACCTGTCTTCGAACGTTCGGGAGTGGAAAACTGGACGGAATTCTGTATCCGGTTTGCCTTTAGCTTTGAGCTGGTTCAATCAACTGTTGGGTCAACATGCCACCCGGAGAATCTAATGGAGTTTTTGAATGCCACGAAAGATATACAGCCTTTGCCTTCTGATATTGTGGAAGAAATCCTACGCCTTCAATACAGATGGTCTGATGAAACGGATATGAAAGCAGAATTATGGTCGATGTGACAATATCAGGATGTGAGATTGTACTTAAACACATTTTCAGGAACTAATAAAAAACAGGACGACTTACCCATTAACGTCATGAATAATTGCTTATTATTATGAATATCAATGTTTCATCAGCATTCTATGGTTCATGATAATAAAAATCAGCCTAAAACTCCCTGATACAAGTATGTGTCAGGGACTTTTTTTTGTGGCTGCTTAAATATAAACATAGCATTATCCTTGATTTTCTATCCGTTGACGGATTAAATTTTTATATCTTTTCAATTTATCCACATTTTAAGCAAATAAATCCACACGATTATCCTTCATACCAAATTATATTTGCACCGACAAAAATCGTTGAAGCATGTAAAGTGCCTGTATAGGTGTCGTTAATCAAAAATCAATACAATCCATTATTAAAGAAAGAAAACTCTATGAAATTATCTGTAACGCTATTAGCAATGTTCTTAACCGTTTTTGGAACAAAAGGGAATTGCCAGATCAATGGAAACAAAGCAGCCTGGGAAGCTGCTGATTTAATCGTTAAAAACATGGTTGAACCTACCTTTCCCGACAAAGTATACAATATTGTGGATTTTGGGGCAGTGGCCGATGGAAAGACCAAAAACACGTCAGCCATAGATGCTGCTATTATCAAATGCAGCAGTGAAGGCGGCGGACAGGTGCTGATCACAAAGGGAAAATTCCTTACCGGTCCCATTCATTTGAAAAGCAACGTGAACCTACATATTGATGGCAGTGCCGTATTGATGTTCTCGACAGAACCAACCGACTATCTTCCGGTGGTAAGAACGCGTTGGGAAGGAGATGATTGCTACAATTATTCACCGTTGATTTATGCTGATGGACAGACGAACATAGCCGTAACAGGCAAAGGGACATTAGATGGTCAAGGAAGTTCGGAAAACTGGTGGCCATGGAAGGGTGGTGAACGTAATGGCTGGATAAAAGGCACTCCAAGCCAGCTTGACAGAAATTGCCGTCCGTTGCTTAAAAAATACAACGACACACAGGTGCCTGTTGAAAAGCGAAAGATGGGAGAAGGCTATTTCTTACGTCCTCAATTTATAAGCTTTATTCATTGTAAAAATGTAAAATTAGAGGATTTCACGATCAAAAATTCTCCATTCTGGGTACTTCATCCGTTGCTTTCGGAAAATGTGATTGTCAGAGGTGTAACGGTGAACAGCGAAGGGCCTAACAATGATGGTTGTGATCCAGAATCGTGCAAGAATGTACTGATCGAAAACTGTACATTTAACACCGGGGATGATTGTATTGCATTGAAATCGGGTCGTGACTTTGATGGTCGAAGGGAAAATGCACCCATTGAAAATGTCGTTATACGGAATTGCTTTATGCGAAAAGGACATGGCGGCGTTTCGATGGGAAGTGAAATATCGGGAGGCTGTAAAAATATATTCGTAGACAATTGCCAAATGAGCAGCCCGGAACTTGACAGGGCCATCCTGATTAAAACAAATAACAGCCGTGGCGGAACTACCGACGGCGTGTATGTGCGGAATGTAACCGTTGGTGAGGTGAAGGACGCAATTCTCTCAATAAATTGCAGCTATCATATTGACAAAGAAGGAGAAGGTAAATTCCTGCCACAAATCAAAAATGTATACCTGACGAATGTAACCTCTAAAAAATCGGCTTTTGCAATCTGGCTTGACGGGATAAAAGGAGAAAAATGTGTAAACAATATTAATGTTGAAAATTGTGTATTTTCAGGAGTAAAACAAGCGAACGAAATTAAAAACATCGGAAAAGTGACCATTAAAAATGTGATCCTGAATGGGGAAACACTTAACTCGATAGATTGAAAACAAATTAGAAGGAGCCTCAATCCTACACGTTGAACGAGAGTGCAATTAAAAATATTTTACCACTAAGTAGAGAGTTAAAGGGTTCACAAAGATTGCATCATCTGCATTACTTACTTTGTGAAGCTTTTTACGAATGGCACTTAGTGGTAATGTCTTTTTATCAGGAATGAGGAATGAGGAATGAGGAATGAGTGAAAAGAACAGGTTTACTAAAATCAAGAATAAATGAAACAAACGCCATCAATAGGAGTCACACTTATAATTATCCTGACACTTTTAATTTCTACTTTTGAAATAAAAGCACAATCCAACTCCGAATATACAAAAGAAAAAGCTCCAGGTTGGTTCAAGCAGGGAGAATGGTTAAGCCACCTGAAACTAAAGCCTCACAACTCAACAGACCAACTGGAATTTGCCAAACAATACCATACCAATAAAGCAGCCTGGGATAAAGCATTTACTTTTATGAGCGATCATAATCTGGACAGTCTAAAGTCAGGGAAATATATAATCGATGGAGAGAATGTATTTGCGGATGTTACCGATAACCCTTCTTCTGAATTAAAGGATGCGAAATGGCATTCACACCGGCAGTATAGCGACATTTTCTATGTGATAAAAGGAAAAGAAAAAACCGGCATTGCTCCTATTCATGGAGCACCGGTCATTACACCTTTCAACGACAAGGGAGATTCACAATTTTACAACCAGGAAATGAAAGGGAGTTATTATGCATCAAATCCGGACACTTTTTTTATACTTCTACCCTCGGATGTGCATCGCCCATTTATCCGGGTGGAAGGTTGCAACTATGTAAAAAGGATACGGATTAAAATTAAATCAATATCGTTGTGATCATTAAAACAATATCTTATTAATTCATTATCACTTTAACATATTATTGTTATGCAATTTACCAGACGCAAATTTCTGACCACAGCAGTACTGGGTGGTGTTGGAGCAGCACTTACAACTACAGGTTTAGCCTCTACACTGAAACCACTGATAAAGATAAAGAAAGCACCGACAAGTAATCCGACATACGACAAACTGGATAAAATCCTGAAAGAGCCGATCCTGAAAAGAGAATTATTTACGTCCCCGGTAATAATTGAAACACTCGAATTGCTTCGTTATAATGATAATTTTATATGCCGTGTTCGTTCGAAAGAAGGTATTGAAGGATTTTCATTCGGTCAAAACGATCAGCTGAAGTCATTGTATCCTGTTTTTGTAACGCGTATGCAGGAGTATTTCATTGGCAAAGATGCTCGAGACCTTGAATCGTTACTGGAAGAAGTGTGCGTATTCAAAAGCAACTATAAACTGCAGGGAATAGCTATCTGGGTACCATTGGCAACCATTGAATTTGCCATCCTGGATATGTTGGGCAGAATGGCAGATAAATCCATTGGCGCATTGATCGGGACAGTACAAACGAATAAGATTTCCGTTTATCAGGCCAACAGCGAACGCTATATCTCGCCGGAATTAACCGTTGAACACCTTCAACGGGAGTTAGACAAGACACACGCAAAAGCCATTAAATTTAAGCTTGGAGGTCGGATGAACCATCCCGAAACACCTGAAGGCAGAAGTGAAAAGCTAATTCCTTTAGTTCGAAAGACCTTTGGCGACCAAATGGTCATCAGTGCTGATGCCAACGGTTCGTACGATGTAAAGGAAGCCATACGGATCGGGAAAATAATGGAAGAGTATAAGTATGCATTTTTTGAAGAACCGGTACCTTTTGACTGGTACGAAGAAACAAAACAAGTTGCCGACGCAGTTAATATCCCCATTGCCGGGGGTGAGCAGGAACCAAGTCTTCATAATTTCCGCTGGCTGCTGGCAAATGACGCACTCCAGATCGTTCAGGCCGATATGTTCTATTTTGGTGGAATGATCCGTTCGATGAAGGTAGCACGAATGTCAAACGCATTGGGAAAACTTCATATTCCGCATGTTTCGAGCATCGGTTATATTTATATGATGCATTTTATTTCAGCAATTCCGAATGCCGGTCCTTATCACGAATACAAATCTTTTAAGCTTGATTTTCCATTTGAATGCAAGACCTCAAGTCTTGTACCCGAAGATGGTGTAGTTACTGTTCCTACAGGTCCGGGACTTGGCATAGACATTGATCCTGACTTCATTAAAAAACATTCGGTAATAAAATTATAAGCCCTACATCTACAAAAAGGTCTTTTATCCTATATTTTAAAAAAACATTAGTAAGAATGAATACAGAAATTATAAGTTCTGTATTCATTCTTTTTTAATTTATTTGAAAATTTTGATCATCTTCATTAAACCTTTTGCTTTACTATTCGTCCAATAGGCATATAAAAACTCCATGAATACCTTATTGCAAGTGTGAATAATACATTCTTGCAATTTTTTATGTTTAAAGTTGACATTTTCTTTCACTTTACATATAATGGGGGTTTAAAACATACTTTTGTAAATTAACTCAATATTTTTTCAAACTCATGAAACATTTCTTTCTTATCACCTTACTTTCTCTGTTTGTAAGTTTATCTTCATTTGCGCAACACAGTATTCAGGCAATGGTTTTCGACGGTAAAAATGACTTACCCATTGAAATGGGGTCTGTCAGGTTATTGCGTGCCGCCGATTCAACTTTTGTACAGGGATGCCTGACTGATTTAAAAGGCAATTTCAGTTTAAATAAAGTAAAACCGGGCAACTATACAGTTGTTGTAAGTATGGTTGGTTATTTGAACTTTAAACAAAGCGTACGTGTGGTGAACAGGGACGTGATTTTAAAAAGCATCCATTTAAAGGAAAATGCCCACATGCTTGGCGAGGTACAAATTACAGGTGACGCTGCTCAAATAGTTATGAAGGGAGATACTACCGAATTCAATGCAACAGCTTTTAAAACTGCACAGAATGCAGTTGTAGAGGATTTGCTGAAACGATTGCCGGGAGTGGAAGTGAGTACAGATGGAAAAATAACGGTTAACGGTCAGGCTATCACAAAAATCCGTGTAAACGGTAAGAAGTTCTTTAATGATGATATGGAAATGGCAACAAAGAATATTCCAGCTGAAGTGATTGACAAGATACAGGTGTTGGATCAGAAATCGGATATGGCTCAGTTAACCGGTTTTGAAGACAACGACACGGAACATATCATCAACTTAACATTCAAACCAAACCGTCGTAAAGGTACATTTGGAAATATCACCGGGGGTGCCGGACTTGATTTAGATAATAAGGTGAGATACGATGGAAATATGTTTTTAAATACTATGGATGGGGATACACAGTCGACCTTAACTGCGGGAGGCAATAATGCAAACACAACCAGAAGTAGCCGTGGACGTGGATCATTCGGAAGTAACAGTGGTATTACCACTATGCAGAATGCCGGCTTTAATGACAACGTGATTTTTAGTCCTAAATTAAAGGCCGGTGGAGATGCATCCTTTAACCATACCTTCAATGAAACAATGAATACCTCGAAAAAAGAGAGTTATCTGGTAGATTCTACATATATCAATAATTCAAAATCAGTATCACACAACGAGAATTATTCAGGAAATTTAAATGCTGAAATAGAATGGAAACCGGATACATTAAACACAATTTTATTTCAGCCCTCAATAAACTATAACCGTTCATTTTCCGATAGCCAGAACGATTATACCAATATGACAAATAATGACAGCACCAATTTAGGAAATACAAGAAATACCGGAAACGGGACTTCTCTTTCCGGTACGCTGGGAATAATATACAGTCATAAATTTGCGTCTAAAAAAGGAAGGACATTAACTGCCAATCTCCAGACATCTGTATCCCAAAATGACAACGAAAGCTTAAATTACTCCAAAAACAGAACTTTTCGAAATGATTCAACAACTCTTGTGGATCAACACACGCTGAGTAATTCCCAGGGAAACAGTGAAAGTTTAAGGTTGTCGTTTGTTGAGCCATTATGGAATTTAAAAAACTTTCTGGAAGCAACTGCCAGTTTCAAAAGTTCGTTCAATAGTTCCGATAAAAATCAATACAACAAAGATGCTGCCGGAAATTACAACCGGTTGGATTCTGTGTACAGCAACAATTTTGAAAACAGCTTTTATAGCGAAACACTGGAATTAAATTACCGGTATGTAACAAAAACGTTTAATGCCATGCTCGGAATGAAAGCGAATCCATCACAAACATACAGCATGACCGAATACCTTAATGGTGCGGTTCGTGAAGTACCAAACAATGTGTTCAATTACGCTCCGTCAGGCAGGTTACAATATAATTTTGGAAAAAAGAAATTCTTACGTATCGATTATCGTGGTTCTACCGATCAACCGAGTGTAAATCAATTACAACCGGTAAAAAATAATTCGAACCCGTTAAATGTAACTATTGGTAATCCTGGCTTGAATCCATCATTCAGCAATAATTTACGAATGATGTTCACAACGTTCAATGATAGCACATTTGCTTCCGTCAATGCTTTCCTGAGTGCTCAAACCACAGGGAATGCACTCGTAACCAATAGCCTTTACGACACAGCCGGCAAGCAGTACAGCCAAACGGTAAATGCTGAAAAAGCTCCTTACAGTATTAATGGAAACATAATGTTTAATGTTCCGATCATTCAAAAACGCCTTCATTTTAGCACCAATACTTCGGGAGGACTTAATCAGGTTTACGGCTATTCTTCCCGGGGATTAGATGCTCTGGCAATGAATTCTGACAGTGTTCCTCTTCCTCTTGGAAATTTAAGCAGTACACGTAGATACAATATCGGGGAATCTATTTCTTTGACTTTCACCAATGATTTATTGGAATTAGGACTTCGGGGTGGTTTCAAGTACTCAAATACTTTAAATAATCTAAATCCTGTTGTTGCAATCACCAAAGACTGGAATGGAGGAGGAAATTTCGTAGTTCATTTACCTTACAGTATCAGCATTGGAAGTGATATGAACTATACCACCCAACAAGGATACTCATCAGCAGCTCAAAACCAGTTAATATGGAATGCTTCAATCGACAAAACAATCTTCAACAATGCCGGTGTAGTTGCATTAAAAGTGATGGACATACTTCACCAACAGTTGAATATCCGTCAGACAATCGGAGATAACTACATTCAATATAACACATATAATACCCTTCCAACTTACTTCCTGTTAAACTTCACGTACAAGATCAACCAATTTAAAGGAAATAGAAATTCGGGAGATAACAAATCAAGATTCGATCGCTTTGGACCACCAGATGGTGGTGATCGCCCACATCGTGATCATGGTGACGGAGGTGGCAGAGGAGATAGAGGTGGTTTTTAAGTGACCAATAATCTAAATATAAAAGCCCCGGCATCCTTTAGGATGTTGGGGCTTTTATATTTAGATATTAAAAGTGATATTAATGATTCCGATTCAAATCATATTCAATAACTAATACTCCTATTTTATTGTTCAGTCCCATAACCGGCGATACGATACTTAAGACAGAATCATTTCTGTAATTTATTATTTCAGTTGTTGCTAATGCAACCTGATTTGGGAATACTAAACCCTCGTCCTTTTTGTTAGTCGAAAGTGCTACCCTGCCATCCAATGCATTTACAAATTCCACTTTACTAACTCCGGGCTCTTTGATAAAGTTTAAAAAGAACTGATTCACCTGTTCTTTGTTTTCACGTGTCAACTCACTCCGTATGGCCCATGAAAAGACTTTAGATGACACCATTAATTGCTTTGTTGTCAAACTGTCTATTTTGTTTTCATAATCTGATTTCAACTTAAGAGTTTCTTTCTTAAATTTATTTTCAAGAAGACTGATTTTAATAAAAGCCCACAAGGAAAGAATTACAAGAACTGCAATTAGAAAGGTAATCATTTTGTGCCTGAGAACTAATTCTCCAAAATTGCTTTTTGTATTGGCCTTATCAGGGTCTGCTTTTTGAGATTTGTTGTCAGGGAATAGTTTTTCGTTTTCAGTTGCCATGGTATTCTTAAAAGGATTATAATGAATGAATATGTTATTAATTGATATTGAAATTGCTTTCCTTAAATCTTTTTTTTTACCGGATACAGTCTTTTAAAGGATCAAAGTTACTTTAATAAACCAACAAGTGCTTTATTTATATCAGTAAATCTGAATTTAAATCCTGAATCCAACAAACGTTTAGGGATCACATATGAGCTGTTCAATATAAGATCAGGCTCTGTACCAATGATTTTAGCTCCAAGATGTATGGCAAACTCCGGAGCTGAGATGCCGATTGGCATTCGCAGGGTTCTGCGCAAGGAATACATAAAATCCTCGTTAGTCAAAGGATCAGGTGAGGTACAATTCATTATTCCCTGTAAGGCTTTATTTTCAATCAGAAATTCAAGAATTCTGAAATAATCTTCCAAATGAATCCAGCTGAACATCTGGTTTCCACGTGCCTGCTTACCTCCCAGCCCAATACGGCTCATCCAGACCAATGGGATTAACGCTCCTCCTTTTCTCCCCAAAACGACTGAAGTCCTTAATGCAACTTTACGAGTTTCGGGCAGATTAAATCCAAAAAATGCCTTTTCCCATTGCCTTACTACATCAGCCAGAAAATCAGTCCCCAGATCAGTTTCGTCTTCGGTCATGGGATGATCAAAAGAAGATTTATAGATTCCACTTGCACTTCCGTTTATCCATAGCTTTGGAGGATTCTTACAGGCAAGTATAGCATTTCCAATCCAAATGGTGGTATTTATCCTGGAGTCTGATATAGCCTTCTTATTCTCGTCAGTATGCTGGCAATTGATTGATTTTCCGGCCAGGTTGATAACAAGTTCAGCATCCTCAAACGACTCGATCAAATCAATTGGCTTCCATGACACATAATGAGAATCCCGGGAAACAATCAATACCTGATATCCGGCTTCCACAAAACGTCCTGCCAGATAACTACCGATAAATCCTGTACCTCCTGCAATGACGACTTTTTTCATTTAAATTTGATTTAATGTATTTAAGATTATAACAACAAATTAAAAACTAATGTTTTAAAGAAATCAAATAAAAAAAAATAAAAAAACTCCCATGCAAATTCATACAGGGGAGTCTTTTTTAAAATTATATAGTTGGAAGGACTATTCGTGAGCCCCCATTTTCAACATACTGACTTCGCGTTCACTGAGGAAACGATATTTACCACGTGGCAGGTTCTTTTTGGTCAATCCTGCAAAGAATACACGATCCAACCGGATTATTTTATAACCAAGTTTTTCGAATATGCGTCTTACTACACGGTTTTGACCAGAGTGAATCTCAATTCCTACCTGTTTTAAATCGCCTTCTTTTACAAATTCCAATGCGTCTACCTGTATAACATCCTCATCAAGGGTAACACCGGCCAGAATGGTTTCGTAGTCAACTTTTTCAAGCACTTTATCCAACGTAACATGATAGATTTTTTTCTTTTCGTATTTTGGATGCGTTAGTTTTGAAGCCAGATCACCATCATTCGTTAAAAGCAAAACCCCTGTAGTATTTCTGTCTAACCGGCCTACAGGATAAATACGTTCGCTGCATGCATTCTTTACTAAATCAAGAACAGTAAGACGATCGTGTGTATCTTCCGAGGTAGTTACACAATCTTTTGGTTTATTCAGCAACAAATAAACTTTTCGTTCCGATTGAACTGTCTGGTCATGGAACATCACTTTATCAGTAAGCAATACTTTAACACCCATTTCGGTGACAATTTCTCCGTTTACCGAAATAACACCTGCCTGTATATATTCATCAGCTTCACGTCGGGAACAAATACCCGCATTTGCCAGGAACTTATTCAACCGCAAAGGTTTTGTCAGATCAATAACAGTTTTCTGGTATTCAAGTTGCTTTTTATTGCTGTATTTTGAGTTTGGATCGTAGTCATCATCTGCACGACGTGCAGGCTTACGGAATGCGACACCATCTTTTTTGTTATCATAGCGTGTTTCAATAAATTCTGATCTCTGACCTTCACCTAATTTTTTAAAGGTTAGTTTATCAGGACGTGATTCATCTTCAGGTGCATTTAAATTGCGGCCATATGTTTTCTCACCATTGCTATCTGTACGGTCTTCCCATGGTTTGCGTTCTCCATATGCCGGTTTGCTGTCACGGTTTTCCCATGGTTTCTTAGCTCCGAATGACGGACGGCCACCTTCTCTGTTTTCGTAAGGTTTACGGTCGCCATATGCAGGCTTGCTATCTTTGTTTTCCCATGGTTTGCGTTCACCAAATGAAGGTTTGCTGTCTTTATTTTCCCAGGGCTTCCTTTCACCATAAGGTGGTTTGCTGTCTTTGTTCTCCCATGGTTTCTTAGGTCCGAATGATGGACGGCTATCCCTGTCACCATAAGGTTTACGTTCACCGGAATCGGCACTGTCCCCACTACTTCTGAATGATCTTTTTTCGCCTGATGCCGGACGGTTATCCCGATCACCATACGGTTTCCGGTCGCCATATGCGGGTTTATCACCCCTGCTTTCAAATGATTTCTTTTCTCCGAATGAAGGACGACTATCACGGTCTCCGTAAGGTTTCTTGTCACCATACGATGAAGAACCCCTGCTTTCATATGGTTTTTTATCTCCATAGGAAGAATTACCACGATTTTCGTATGGCTTTTTGTCTCCGTAAGATGGACGATCAGAACTTCCGGTTGAACGGCTGTCACCAGATGGTTTCCCTGATCCAAATTTCGCTCCTCCTCGTGAGCCTTTTAATATCGATTTAACATCGCGTTTCTCAAACGGTTTACCATCACGGCCGGCACCAGCATTCGATTTTGGTTTCGAATTCCCTTGCCATTTTTCATTATTTGTCTTCATTCAAAAGTTTATAAGTGTATTTGGGGCACAAAGGTCGTAAAAAATCCCGAATAATCAGCACATTTTTAGCCTAAAAGCTTGTTTATCTCAAAAAAAACAGATTGAGTTTTTCAATTTTAATATCTTTATACAAACAATCTCTAATGTTTTAATATAACCATGAGAGTGCAAAAAAATTATTAGCTTACTGAAAACATATTTTTGTGCATATTGTTTTGAATGTAAGTTTGTTTAACACGAACAATATTCAGGAAAACATTTAGGTTTTATTCAATAACCCTGAAGCTAAAAACTCACAAAACTATTAACCATAAACTGAGAGCAATGACTTACATTTCCATATTGCGGGGCGTTAATGTCGGAGGTCACAACCAGATTAAAATGGAACCTCTGAGACAAATGTATGCCGGTTTGGGCTATACCTTAGTGCAAAGCTATATTCAAAGTGGAAACGTTATTTTCAATGCTTATGATACCGACACAATAACCCTGGAAGAATCAATATCCGCAACTATCTTCCTGACATTCGGAATCAGGATAGCGGCAATTGTACTTACCACTGATGAACTTGGAAATGCCCTGAAAGACAATCCATATTATGCTGATTTATCGAAAGATTCAGCAAGGATTTATTTCACTTTTCTATCTAAAGTTCCGGATATAAGGCTGCTGGAAACCGTTCCACCTTCTTTTTATGCTCCCGATGAGTTCTCATGCGTTGACAAAGTTATTTACAACTATTGTCCCAATGGCTACGGAAACACAAAACTCACCAATACATTTTTCGAGAAAAGACTTAAACTCAACGCAACAAGCCGCAACCTTAAAACTGTTACTGAATTATTTACGTTAGCCCAAAAGGTTCAAATGCCTTCTTAGAGACAATACATCTGACAGTTAAGTTTAAAGTATGGTTGTTGAAAGTCAACGATTTCAATCTATATGTTTTATAGCAAACGTAATATTAAAATCAATAAAAGTAAATTTCCCTGCCGCAATTGAAAATTGTCTTTAAAATAAGCCCTTAAAGTGTTATTATCGTCCCACCTACTCAAACAAATATCCTAAAACCGGTGTTTGTCTATCAAAACAACAATGAAAATCTTAATTATTATTTTAATGGCTTCAATGAGTTTCAACATTCAGGGTCAAAACACAAAGAAGAAGATGGATGGATCAGTTTCAATCTCCCATGTCGATCATAAGGTTACAGTCATTAACTTTGATAAGTTTGAATCGCTGGTTAAAAAGAAAGACAATAAACTTTATGTTATAAACTTTTGGGCAACCTGGTGCAGGCCTTGTGTAATGGAACTTCCTGAATTTATGGAAGTAAACAGGATGTACCGCTCAAATCCAAATTTCAAAATGATTCTGGTAAGCCTGGATCTTTCAAGAGAAATTAAATCGGTTGTTCATCCTTTTTTAGCGAAAAATAAAATAGATGCTGATGTCTATTTGTTGGATGACAACAAACGAATGAACCAATGGATACCGGCTATTGATAAAAACTGGGGTGGATCAATTCCCGCCACTGTTTTCTATAGAAACGGTGAAAAACTAGAGTTCAAAGAGAGCAAAATGCAAAAAAGCGATTTAGTAAAAATCATACATAAATACTTATAAAACAATGATTATGAAAAAGACCGGATTTATTATAGGATTAATATTATTCATGATAATTTTAATACAGGCAAGTACAAAGAAAATGGAAAATACGTCGGAAAATAAAGGGTATAAAGTTGGTGATGTGGCAACAGATTTTAAATTGAAAAATGTTGACAATAAAGTGGTTTCGTTATCCGATTACAAGGATGCTAAAGGGTTTATCGTTATTTTCACCTGCAACCACTGTCCGTATGCAAAAGCATACGAAACCAGGATCATTGGGCTGAACCACAAATATGCTTCAAAAGGCTATCCGGTTATTGCTATCAATCCGAATGATCCGAAAGTGGAACCGCAGGACAGCTTTGACGGAATGAAACAACGGGCAAAAGAAAAAGGTTTTACATTCCCGTATTTGTTTGATGAAGGACAAACCGTTTATCCTCAGTACGGCGCAGTAAGGACACCGCATGTTTTTGTGCTGCAAAAAGTAAGTGGTAAAAACCTGGTACGATACATTGGAGCAATCGATGATAATTATTCCGACGCAAACGACGTAAGTCATAAATACGTGGAAGATGCTGTCGATGCTTTGCTTTCAAACAAACCGGTACCGGTAACCTCTACGGTTGCTATCGGCTGCAGCATTAAAGCGCAAAAAGAATAAAGACAATTAATTCATAATTAATAATTCATAATTCATAATTGACAGATTAATGACAAGCAGGTATTCAAATATCTACGGGTACAGATCTTTCAAACAACAGTCAGTTTAATTTTTCGTAATTCAACCCTTTTGTCGTCTTCAGGACACAAAAGGGTTTTTTACTGGCTTTTGTGCAAAAACCAAAATAGCTTTTACACAATAAGTTCTTTCATCAACAAACGCGAACCGGATTACCCGATTCGCGTTTCTTCTTTCTTGCATTTCTTATCTTTGTTCTTGGCTCTTGGTTCTTGGTTCTTACCTCTTACCTCTTACCTCAAACAATCAATTATTAAACTGATTCATCAGTGCAGCAACTTCATCAAGAATCAGTTTGGCAAATTCAGCTACTTTCATACTTCCTTTGTCACCTTCACCCTGACGGCGTACGGATACTTCTTCGTTTTCAGCTTCTTTTTCTCCAACAACCAACATATAAGGGATACGTTTCAATTCGTTATCACGAATCTTGCGACCTATTTTCTCGTTACGGTCATCAACTGTTACACGGATATCCTGCGCATTCATTTCTTTTGCAATCCGGAACGCATAATCATTGAATTTTTCGCTGATAGGCAGGATCACAACCTGGTCAGGGGTTAACCACAACGGGAATTTTCCGGCTGTATGCTCAATAAGCACGGCTACAAAACGTTCCATGGAACCAAACGGTGCACGGTGAATCATTACCGGACGGTGTTTTTGGTTATCTTCACCCGTATATTCCAATCCGAAACGTTCAGGAAGGTTATAATCCACCTGAATGGTTCCCAACTGCCACTTGCGGCCAATAGCGTCGCGTACCATAAAGTCAAGCTTAGGACCATAGAATGCAGCTTCACCTAGAACAACTTTTGCTTTCAATCCTTTTTCATGACAGACTTCCACGATAGCACTTTCTGCTTTTTCCCAGTTTTCGTCAGTACCGATATATTTTTCAGTATTCTTTGGGTCACGTAATGAAATTTGAGCCTCAAAGTTTTCGAATTCAAGGGCTTTGAAAATAATAAAGATAATATCCATTACTTTCAGGAACTCATCCTTCACCTGATCAGGACGGCAAAAAATATGTGCATCATCCTGAGTAAAGCTTCGTACACGGGTTAAACCGTGCAATTCGCCGCTTTGTTCATAACGATAAACCGTACCAAATTCGGCTAAACGAACCGGCAGATCTTTATACGAACGGGGTTTGAATTTATAGATCTCACAGTGGTGAGGGCAATTCATTGGCTTCAACAAATACTCTTCACCTTCTTCGGGTGTATGGATCGGCTGGAATGAATCCTTACCATATTTAGCATAATGGCCGGAAGTAACATACAATTGTTTGTTACCGATATGCGGTGTCATTACCTGTTGGTAATCGAAGCGGCGTTGTATCTTTTTTAGAAAATCTTCCAGGCGTAAACGTAAAGCCGTACCACGTGGTAACCACATTGGCAGTCCTTTGCCCACCATTTCGGAGAACATAAACAACTCCAGTTCCTTGCCTATCTTGCGGTGATCACGCTTTTTAGCTTCTTCCAGCATTACCAGGTATTCGTCAAGCATCTTCTTTTTAGGAAAGGTAATACCGTAGATACGTGTCAATTGCTTGCGTTTTTCGTCACCACGCCAGTAGGCACCTGCAACGCTTAATACTTTGATAGCCTTGATAGGGCTGGTATCCGGCAAATGAGGCCCACGGCACAAATCGGTAAAATCGCCCTGAGTATACAAGGTAATAGTTCCGTCAGCCAGATCATTGATCATCTCTGTTTTATACACTTCGCCGATATCACCAAAACGCTTCATGGCATCCGCTTTACTAATGTCACTACGGACAATGGCTTCTTTGCGTGCTACCAGTTCTACCATTTTGGCCTCAATGGTTGCCAGATCAGTTTCTTTGATAGTTACTTCACCGGGATCAACATCATAGTAGAATCCGTTTTCAATAGCCGGACCGATACCGAATTTAATGCCCGGATACAATTCCTGAAGGGCTTCGGCCATCAAGTGGGCTGAACTGTGCCAAAAGGTATGTTTGGCTTCTTCATCGTCCCATTTGTGCAACTTAATGGCTGCATCTGTTTCGATTGGACGGGTTAAATCCCATACCTGGTCGTTTACACTAATTGCCAGCACTTCTTGTGCCAGGCGTGAGCTGATACTCTCAGCAAGTTGTAATCCGGTAATGCCTTTGGCAAATTCTCGTACCGAACCGTCGG
>Ga0302285_10000680_pt1 | contig 18507 bp, 19 predicted proteins | sample III_Fen_E2_2_FD_200455 | JGI IMG/M metagenome (GOLD analysis project Ga0302285, IMG submission 200455) | Peat permafrost microbial communities from Stordalen Mire near Abisko, Sweden - III_Fen_E2_2 | ecosystem: Environmental > Terrestrial > Soil > Wetlands > Permafrost | place: Sweden: Abisko... | reverse complement strand
TGTATTAAAAATCAAAGAAAATATCTCCAAAATTCCTTACGAATTGTACTTCGACTTTTTTGCTGGTGAGAACATCAATCTACCAAGATTTAAATAGTAGCTCACATAAGCCAATCATCCATCGTAAAATACCCTGTTCTCCGATGATTTTTTGTAGATATTCATGCTGCTCTTCGGCTAAGTATCTAAACATCTAAATGAATTCCACGCTGAGATCTCCTATCTGCGTTATCATACCGATAAATTATTCAATATTTTTGTTTAAGTATTTTCTATGAACTTACCCATCGAAGAGTGTTATCTTCGAAACTATTTTCATAGTTCTTGACCAGAGAGAACAACTAAGGAAGCGATTGGGCAACTAAGCATCACCAATAACCAAAAATAAAATGAATTTATGCTCTGATAAAACAGCTAAGAAAAAATCCAAAATATAAAACTGCTTTTTTCAGCTATTATTTACCAATTTGCAGAATGGAAACAAACAATTCCTTATTCGAAGCAGATTCTTCAATGTACTCTCTAATGATTCCTTGCAGGAGTTTAGTGTCATAGATGAGTAGCCGATTGATCAACTTGACATTGTTGCACATCGAATTATAATTGTAGTACTCCGAGGATTGTATTTTCGAGTAAGGATAGAGTTAACTTGGAGATTTAATCTAATGCAGCACATGGTTCAAGAAAATACTACTGATTTTGCAGAAATTCTTGAGCTTAATCTGCTGGAAGTGAATTTAGTACAAAGGGCTCTTCTCAATTAAGATTGCTTCATTTTATTTGCTGTCAAGAGTGTCGATAAATGTCACGATTTCTTTGTAGAAATCATAATATTGAGGGTTCACATTCCTTGGCTCGATTATGCCACTCTTTCGACTCATGTGCTTTCTTCAAAGACAAACAAAAATGAATCAGCTTATTATCCCACACCATAGGTCCTTGAAACCCAAGGGAAAATCTGCAAATTTTTGTGTTTTACTTGTAGATTTTGATGTATTTTTTATTCACTAATCTTTGCTCGTATTTTTCGAAGATATCTTCTATTTTGCCGAAGATTTTGCCTTCAGGCGAGGAGGATTTCTTCTCGAGAAGAGCATTTGCTTGCTGCTCTTTGAGATTTCTCGGAATAGCAGATTTGAGCATGACATGAGTGAACAAATCGCGAATGAAAATGAACTCAACTACTAGCTCTTTAATTTTCATGAGTTCTCTGCCGTTGAGAAAGTTAGAATCTCCAACAAGTTTTGTAAATCCAATAATGTTCTCAAATGGCAAGAAGATCGCGTAGAGCCCATAGTCTTTGAGAAAATTCAATTGCTTCTTCAACATTTTCTGAAATATCTTGATCTTAGATACAAATCCTTAGATATTTGCTCTGAGGAGCTTCTCGAGTAGTTGAATATTCGATTTGAGTGCGAAAATCTTAGAGGATAGCTTATCGACTTTTAAATCACTTGCAATCAGCAGACTCATCTCGAAGTTACGCTTTTCGAAGCTCTGAATGACATTCTTGGCTTTCAGGAAATGCAAGTTGAAGAATCGGAACATTTCGGTTTGAATGTCTATGAAATATTCTGACTTTTTAGAAGAAGAAAAAAGAAAGAATTTCAAATAATCAAGAAAAGTAAGAGAGCAAAAGAAAATAAGAATATAAATAAATAATAAAAAATAATTGTTTCTACATCGTTGTAGAGCTCTTCTAGGAAATTGAACGTGGATTCGACAAGATGGGAGTTACCCATATCAGGAAATATCTCAGTGAGCAAATCAATGTTCTTTTATGGGAAAATGGTCTCATTATTCTCCATGAGAATGTTGTTAACTTTCATGCAGATAGCGAACAGCTGAATTGTCTTGAATGCAATATGATCATCCTGCGTTTATGAGATCTCCTTCAATTTAGAGTAGTTGCTGGAATCGTTTGCAGTAATCACAAAGCAGTCGTCTTCGAGAATGGAATTAAATTTATTATTCACATGTTTGAGACTCTCACTTATTCCCCGTTTCACGAACTAATGTGATTTACCTGTTTTTTTGGATTCACTGCCTCCCTCAAACATCTCGTTTATGATCATCAGCACATTTTGCGCTATGCCTTTTAAGTTGTGGGAAAAATACCAAACAATTAAATAATTTCAAGATCCAAAAAAGAGGAATGATCTAACAATTTTAAAATATGATCGCATAACTTTTTCAAAGCAGTTAGGTTACTTTGAAAGCAATGATAAAGCACGGAGGATTTCTCATAATAATCTTCTCTCTTTTTCGTTCTCGAGTCATATCTCTCGATGATAATCAAAATGGATTCATACATGTTGATTCTAAACCTCAGTAGGTTATAGTATTGGAACGTAGATATCTCTGAAATATCGAAATACTTTGCATCCACGAAATCCAGTACATTCTCGAAATGATCGAATAGCAACAACGGAGAGGTGAAAGTTTCTTTTTCTTTGATCGATGAGACCAAGTCGTGGTAGAACGTACTGAATTCCAAGTAGGAATCTGTTTGCTCGATTAGTTTTTAGATGATATCGAGGTTGTTCTTCTAAAAAAGCGCAGTCATGTTGTCGATGTTCTCAAAGCAGAATACCTTCAAGATGTCCACGCACTTGTTCAAGACTGCAAAGGGTTGCATGTACAGTGGTGACTGGTTCTTCATTTGTCTCACTTAAAATTTAGAGTTCCCCTTTGGTAAGATCAAGAAGTATGCCTAGATTTTTTAAAATAACAAAGTAAGATTTCTCATATAAAATACTATTTTTTCCATGTATTTACATCAAACAGTCTCATGATAGCGATATCGATTCCAGATCTGAAGATCTTTGCTTAGAACTCCCTAAGTTTGAGAGGGTAATTTTGTTTATCTGTCTTGGAAGTTGAATGTATGTTCTTGAGTGTTTTATTGTTAATGAGCAACAAGAAATGTTCATATTCATCTGTGGTAACGATGGAATGCAGTATTTCGAAGAGTTCAATCCTCGAATTGTCTGTGAAGGTACTAGCAGATACAGGGTCAGTGATTTTCTTGCCGAGAATGTACTTATCAATGAATTTATCTAGATTCTTTCTCGGTTCTTTCAGCACATTTCTCTTGGAGAGAAACTCCTTCAGCAGTAGATACGAGTGGTAGCTCTCCTCCGTGCAGCGTTTTATGCCCTCAAGGTACAGTGTAGATGCCACACATTGTTCTCTCATAAGTTTTTGAATATTCGATTGGATCTTCTGAAAACCTTGAGGTGTTGAATCGAGGAATTTTTTGTTCATTTAGATGTTTAAGATTGTTCCGAATAGCAGCTTGTAGATGTTCATGCTGTTTTGATCGTCGCCCTCGTAAAGAAAATAGAATCTCCGCTTCTTTTCTTTTTACTTCTCGTTCAATAGCTCTACAAAACATACAACATCAAGAGGAAATAAAAACAAATATTTGAAGTTTCCAATTTTTAACTTTCAATTTGAGTTGCTCTTTACCTTCTGTTTGCTGTTGTGCTGTAGGGTTATTCATTTTCGGCTATTTTTCATGAAACGTCCTTTTGAGAAGCCCATGATTAACTAGTTCTGCTTCGTACTACATATCTTTCTGTTGGAAGAAACTCAACACAAGGATGTCCGAAAGTAGCACTAAGGACTTTTCATCGATGATCTCACTCGCTTCTTCTGTAGTGAATTTCTGCAACTCCACGTTCAATGTGTTCAGAATCTTCTTGAGGAACGTAGATTCTTTGCTTCCCTATTTGTTTTATCAGCAAAATTAGTTTTTTTCATATTTTTTCTTTTCAAAAGCAAGCTTCAATTTTTACTTGTATGAGCCTGCATTTGAGGATGATTTTCGTGATAGAAAGCGAGAAATTCAGCAGCTTATTTTGTATATTTGACGACAAATCCATTTCTGAAATCAGATCGATGTATTATTTAATTTCCCTTTAGACATTCCCGTAATTAATCAAAACATAGCCTTTCTAAATGTAATGCTATGAAAAATCCCTGACACTCATCCTCTACAATGGCGAGAGATTCTCAATAGTCTTAGTTTCGATTTTTCGTAACCTCGAAACATCGTCTTTGATGAGTAGAATATAGATGTTCATTAGAAAATCAACTATTTTTTCATACCACTGCAAGGAATACGAATCTATTTCCGCAAATGTATTCGGCATATTGATGATTATGTTGTGAATATACTCTGTAGTAGTGATATTCAAGAATTTATGGTGCAGCTTTAGAAACCGTTTTTTCGTGTCAGATTGTAGATTAACGAGTTACAGATTGTCAAAAACGAACACATAGTCTAAGAAGCTGTTATCCTCTGCTAACTAAGCGACTGCGTTCTCGCCTGCAGCAGCTTTGGTGAATTTACCACGGATGAAGTTCATGTGGGCTTCGAATTTCTGAAAAAGACCTTTGTAAATCGCCTCGTTCTCAAATACGAAATTAAACAGCGTGTGGATCATGCTATTCTTATCCAGACTTTGCTTGGCGATGATTTACTTGTATCTAATGATGAACTGCCTCATCCTGGAGACTCTGTGATGGGAGCTGTCATCGCATTCACATTTAGAATTACTGCAGAAATCATGATTGTGTTCAGGATGATTTTTTTCATGTGGACTCGGAAGTAGTTTTTTCTTTTCTCGCAGACCACTTGAACTTGAATGAGTTGACAGTGCAGATTACTATGATTATTAGAATTTATCCAGTAAATAGCTCTTCGATTACTGCAGTCCTTTAATGTCCGCTCTATCATTGACTTCAAAATGTGCCCGATGCTTGGAATCATGGGCACAGAAAAAACAAAGATTTATGTTGCATCTTGGACACTGCAAGAACTTCAACTTGAACGCGATATCAATGTGGTACAGAAAGCAATCCTTGACGATGAGCACTTCCCTTTGACGAAACTTATGACCAAGCATCGCACAATCGCAGAAGAATCTGGATTTTCTAAAATATTTCACATTGTGTCCTTCATGGCAATATCCAATGCAGTATTTGCAGACTCCGTATCGCTCGTTAGGAAAGCAATCTAAGCAGATGTATTAGTCTTGGAGAATGCTTTTTTTACCCGTTTCAAGGAACGAACAAGCATGCTCTTTTTCAACAAGATTCTGGGCTTCCACATGATAAGTGTAGTAGTTCTCTAGCTCAAACAGGAGTTTCTTGTTCATTTGCAGTACGGCGAGCAATGTACTTGCACCTGAGGATTAGACTGATTTTTCTTGTGATTTTTAGTAATTTTTTAATTGTTTTTGAATCGTTTTGAAAGACCCCACCTAAAATTATTGGGGGAAGATCTTTTATTTTTGATTTCTTTGAGAGTGGCTAAACGCTTTTGATGTATCAAATTATAGATATTAAGGAGTAAGGAAGTATTCTCAGTGAAATATAACTCAAGATATTATTATTATTATTATTATTATTGGTTTGCAGGAAATGAATAAACAAACAAACTAGAAGTTGGAAAACCAGCATAGCAGCTTGTGATTGAGATTCCAATAAAAGAAAAGTTACCTACAATCCAATATTTCATAGATTGAAGATTAAACAAAAATAGAACATAAATAGTATTAGTCGTTTTGTGGGTTTAAAGTTGATTTTATCTGTTTCAGAAAAGTGAATATTGATTTTGTTTTTCTTTGTAGATCTTAATAAATGCTTCAGCGAGATCTTCATCAGTAATCGCAGTGTGATTATGATGGATACAACAATAAGCACTTTCGTTAGTAATATTCTCTAAATCTGCACCACTGAGCCCATCGCTTTTAGCTGCAATGTCATTGATAATTTACTCCGTCACATTCTATTTTTTCTAGATTTTTGCAATCAAATAAAGTAGGTTATGTTCATCTAAATTTCTGTGAAAATAGGAGAAAACTCAACAAATATATTTTCTCTTTTACGTCCTTTAAGTGAACCTAAATGATTCCCTTGCGCTGTTCCTCGTTAGGTAGATTCACTTTGATTTTTGTATCAAACCTTCCTGAGCGCAACAAAGCATCATCGAGCAGCTACAATCTATTCGTGGCTGCAATCACTACAACATTTTCCATTTATTGAAATCCATCCATCTCAGTCAGCAACTGTTAAAAAGAAACAGCATAAAATAACCCTCTACAATATTCATAACAATATTCTACATACTTGATTCAGTGTGGTAGCTCTCTCCATTTCGCCTCCTTGCTGATCTGATTCTTTATTTTTCCTGCGAGAACCAACTCCGTCGATCTCGTCGATAAAAATAATACAAGGCGAACATTTTCTTGCTTTAGCAAACAAGTCTCGTACTCTCTTTGCTCCAACTCCTACGTACATCTCCACGAATTCACTCGCAGAGGTAAAAATAAAACTTGCATTCGACTCACCTGCAGTTGCCTTAGCAAGCATTGTCTTCCCTGTTCCTGGAGGTCCGTAGATTAAAACACCTTTTCGTAAACGAGCGCCTACAACTTAGTACCTGTGGAAATAAGAATATGCGTGTTTTGATCATTTGGCAACTCAAAACTAAAAGAATAGTTCCTAGATTCATGGATTTTGCTTTTAAGAGTTACTTTTGTGGATGCTAGAGGAAGTCAATAATCTCTTGTAATTAACTCTTCGCATCTTCTAGCCCGTAGATTTAATCGAATTTAACTTTGCTTCTCATTTCGTCATCAATCGGCTTAAGTTCGGTTTAAGGCATGATATATTTCGATAGAAGTCTGTAGGTCAAGTAAGCACTCGCTGCGGTGATCAGCAAATTAGCTGCGTTGAGGCCTTTTTCCTTTTCAACGCTTGAGAACACAATTTCTGGCTTTTCTCTATTGTTTTTTTCAAGAAAAAATACATTTTTAAAATGAAATTTATTGCGATTTTTTAAATTTTATGAATGTCATTGACTCTTATGATTACTTGAGTAGAGTGAAAATGCGATCTTTAGATAGCATGGAAGCGTCTGTTTGAAAGTAACTGTTGCTGCTAGAGGAGCGAAAAAGGAGCATCTTGCCTTCTACAAGCACTTCTGAAATGATATTTTGAGAAAGTGCAAGGAGAAAGTAGCTTAATTTGACTTTCGGAATGGAGGACGCTTTGCTTGCCTTGCCAAGGAAATATATTGAAATGACTATTGCTATCCCAGCGTAAGTTGAATTGTTGACGAACATCTTTTTGATATTCTTGATCAGATTCTTGAAGTTCATGATGGGGCTCCTTTGGGTATCTATAATTGATTGAGTTTTTGTATTAATTTGATAATAATTGTTTCTGAGAGAAAAAAGCAGAAAGAGTGAAAGAAGGTTCTTAGAAGATCAGCAATAAATAATATTTGAGGAAGATAATGTCCTTTTTTGGATTAATTACTCTCTCTTGATCCCAATAATTAACAGAGAACTGATTGATCATTTGCAAATAACTTTCAATTAAAAAACCTTGAATAATTTGATCAAATTGTTTGATGTTTTGGATTAATTATTTTTTATTTTTTTTTGAAAAGAGATTATGTGTTCGCGCAGGTGGGAAAGCCTTCTAATCAAAAGTTTGAATCAAAAAAAGGGAAAAGAAGGGAGAACAAAAAGCAAGGATTTAAATAGGAACAAATAAAATAAAAAAGACTAAATTACATCAAACTTGCTCTCTGGTATTGATAGCTGTGCTAAGAGAGGATTGAAATGAATCACGAGGCGAGAACAGCAGGTGCATACCAAACTACCTAGAAGCCTGCAGCTGTTGATCGAAAAAGAAAGAAAAGCTAGCATACATAGAATGACCTAACTAATGGACATAGCCTCCTCTCCAGTAGTAGCAACAGCAGCAGCAATAATCACAACGCTACTTGGATGACTGGCGTGCAAATGATTGACCCTAGGAATACATTTGAAATCACGAAGGCATTAAAAACGAATATTTGTAGGTTCTTCAAGAGCAACAAGATCGACATTGCAGCGTCGGCAGCACATTAGAAAGAGCATCGACCTATGTCAGTATTAGATAGCTTTACACCTAAGCCGAAATACTTCCAAGCTTCGTTTTATCCATATGAAGAACCCAGCTCTGGAGAACAATCCCCATTACTGCCGTTGTCGTCAGATGAGTCTGAGGGGAATTAATAGTTTAGGAGCTCCGATGAGGAGGAGGAGGATGAGGAAAAGAGTGAGAGAAGAAATAAGCGAAATAGAAAAGATGAATAAAGAAGAAGAAAGGATAGAAATAGCAATAGTATTAATCGATATTCTAGAAGTAGTAGCAGTAGCAGGAGTAATACAAGCAGTAGCAGCAATAGCAGTAATAGTAGTAGCAGCCGGAGTAGCAGTAGCAGTAGTAGCAGTAGAAGTAGTAGTCAAAGTCGTAGTCACAGCAATCCTCATAAAAGTCATAAAAAATCAAATAAAAGCAGTCGTAGCAGTAGTCACAGTAGCTGTAGTAATGAGTCTCCAAAGTTTAAGACAATAAAAGAAAAAGATGCTAATAAAACACCAGCTTATGAGGTAGAATACAATAACAATACTTCCCATGAAGACATCGAGCATTCCAAATAACAAAAGAATCAACTCAGTTCGCTATTGAGCAACTCAGCTGGTTAGCGTAAACTCTAAGCGAGCACATCTGCTGCTGGTTCTGCAACGAACTCCTAATAGAAACCCAAAATATCCCAAGAAGCTCATATTAGTTAAGATGGAATAGAGAAAGAGGAATAACTTCAAGGTGAAGGGAAAGCAATAGAATCGTCTAAGAAGAAGTAGAAGAAGGAAAATAAAGAGGAAAAGAAGAAGAAAGAAAAAAAGGAAAGGGAAAAATCTCATTCCAAAAGAAATCATTCGAAGGAATAACCCTAATCCTAATCAAAGCGTCATCCGAAATCATAATCTCACTCAGCTCGCTCGCAGGTATTCAAAGAACGAGCATCTGTGGAGGATGTCGTAATGAATCTGTTTGAGCGATAATCCCATGAGATAACATAATCCCTGAGTGCAGCTGAGAATCATCCATCGATTCCCAAACTGTACATTGAAGATCCTTTGCAAGAATGCGATCCCGATGCAGTGTATAAGATCGCTGTGACTATTGCGAGGCAGAATGAATATAAACAAAAGAAACACAGAATATCGAATTTCACTGTGTTTTCAGTTAAAAAATAATCAGAAGAGAGTAATAATACAAACAGTGGTAGTAGTGCTAGTAGTTCATCAGTGCGCGTGTTGCTCTTGGAGTTCTACAAGAAGACAACTGCATTGCGAGTGGGGATGGCATTAGAGAAGCTATCATAGCATTATCCATATCAGCTGGATGCTGGGGATTATCATTATCTTCCATCGTCGTTGTCATTCAAATGGGCTTTAGATCGTAAAAAGCAGATGGACTATTCGTAATCGTATTTCTCCTGCGTGATCAGGAATCTCCCAGAAGAATGCAGTGAATCGAGATTAAAGAGTTTCATCCAAGCAAAGACAGCATCCTCCGTGAGGATCCTCAGCGTAGAGGAGACAAGATTAATAAAGAATTCGATTTGTTCGATTGTTCGAGTTGCATCTTTCGAAGAAGCAGAACATCTATGTGTGGTACTTAATAGGTCATTGTATCCATCGTATTCATCGACGCTGAGGGTAAAATGTCATTTGCATCCGGAATGTTGTCATACTCGAGCGCAAGCAGCTAGAGATGATCCAACGAAGTTGTATTTCACACCGAAGTCAGCTGCTGTAAGATGCAAGCTCATTAAATGCAGAATGGATAGCGAGTGGATGGAATGTAAGACCAAACAGAAGATGCAGGGAAGTACTGTGAAGGGAGCTACTACTGTGTCTGCTGCTGTTGGAGATAGCGATGAAGGATTAAGTAGTAATGAGGAGAGCTTTCCAGAGTATGCATCGCTGTATGAAGGAAACGCAGATATACTAAGGTAAAAGCTGCCAACTCCAAGAGAAGTTATTTAGAGCATCCTGAAGAACACGTCGTGCTTGTTTGCAGGTTCTTAACCTATTCCACCCATGCCCATGTCTAAAGCTACAACTAACCCTTTCGTAGTGAATGTCCCAGCAGTATTTGAAGCCCATCCAAGTAGAAATATGCCATCTTCGATTCACAGTGAGAACATGGCATAGTCGTTGTAGTAGCAACAGCAGCAAGCGTAGATCTACAACAACAGCAACAGTCTGTTAGCATCTTTGAAACTAGCTGTGACTATGAACAATAACAATAAGGACAAGGAGGAATCATTAAAAGGTAGAAAGCCATAGGATATCTAAGGCTTGGAGGCAGCTCCAGGGAAGAAGATGAAACTAGATTCTCATGAAGAGGAAGGAAGCATGTAAACGTAGTCATAAAGTAACTTCCCAACTGGCATGGTTACGAATAAGAATCCAATGAGTAATAGCAGTCTCAGAGCATTCCCACAGGTAAGTCAGCAAATGTAATAGCAATAATAGCAAGTAGTGACACAGCCAAGTGGAGCTATTCCTACTCCACATGCTCTTCTTTTGTCTTCGAATTCATCAGAGAAATATACATAGCAGTAGTAGCTGCTGATAAATCCAAAGAATCTTGGACCGCATTAATCAAGGTAAGTTGTTCTTCCTCTTCCTCTCAATCCTCCTCCTCCTGGTTTCGTCCATCAGCATTTAGTATAGCCTCCATAATCATAATAGCAATCATAGCCATAGTTTTAACAATAGCAGTCATCATTACCTTAACCATAGTTTTAATAATAGCAGGGCTTTGCTGGTCGTGGCTAGCCACAGAGCGGAATGGGCAATGCTATTCCTATGTAGCATATGCTGAATAATAATCCTCTTGTACAGCAATAGCAGTAATAACAGCATCACCAGCATCTTCCTCTAAGTAACCCTGTTATTGCCATGCCTAGGATATCTCAATAACAATAGTATCTATAATAGTCACCGCAGTAGTTTATTTAAGGTTAAGGTATTGTATCACATTCTTAATTTCCATAGGGACAAGTTGTTTAACCTAATCCTTCTTAATTCCCTAATGTCTAACACCCTTAGATGCCATAGCAGCAGTAATAGTTTATATAATAGCATCAACAGCAGCAGCCTATTCATCACCCTCATCTACCCCAGCAACCGCAGAAGCATTATGTGATCGCTCCTCCTTAATATGCTACTCCGATAGCACAGCCACCAATCGGCTATATCCAACAGCCTCAATAGCTACCATAGCCTGTGATCCCTTAAATCCTTCCCATGGTTCCTCCAGCGCAGTCTTATCCTTCCCATCTAATATCATAGCAACCTTGCCACATTTCAACCGCTCCTGAAGGCCTCCCATCTCCAAACGAAGAGTACCAACCTATGCCTCCTGCAGGAACAACTCCTAAAACACCATCACTTCCACCATCGCCTCCATCCGACCCTCCTTCTCCGGAGTGAAGAAAAAAAAGAATAAAAAGAATGATAAAAATGAAAAATACAAATTCAAAAAGAAAGGGGAATTTTATTAACACCCACACGCAGATAAAAAGCACATAAACCATTTGAAAAAGAGGGAAAAGTCAGTCATTAACCCAAAGATATCACCACTCTATTGATTCTCTCTAACTTTCTTCTTTTTGTCTCTATTTCTCTTTTTTCTGATTTTCAATAGAAAAGCAATCATACAATATAAATCTAATATTTCACTTCTTTTTCTTTGAAAAAGCCTCAGTATCATCATCTTCCCATCCGATTGGATGGAATCAAAACAATATTAATTAAATTATTTATTCTTTCAATGCGAACGAACTACTAATTCAAGTCCTTCTACTGCTGCTGAACAACTATGCATCTCCTACTACTAATACTTTTATCTCTCTTTCTTACTCTCTCATTCTGCTTGCAGCTGTATTTACTTGTTCTCTTTCTACCCCAAATGATGCCATCCCTCACAGATGTGGCATCAAACGAAGAGATTCATTTTTTTTCCTTCTGCGAATCTTGAGAAATCCTTCTTTTTTTATTTGCAGAATTTCGACTCTTCTTCTTTTTCTTTCTTCAAATCTTTTTGTATCATTTCTTGAATATGTATTTGTGTGTTGTACTTTTGTGTTCCTAATTTATTTTGATCTACTTTTCATCCATATCCTTCTTTTCATCTGCCTCCACAACTGTTTTATCATGCTCTCGGCAACATTATTCTCATTTTGTAACAGAATCTCTTTCAGCAAAAGCTGAATTATTTTGAAGGAAATATGTAAATTATTCAAAAATAATTAAAATTGGAGTTAATTGTGTGATAAAAAATCAGCACTAATACTTCTACTTGGATTTGCTTTCAAATAAATAAAAGTTACTTTATCTAAATCTTAAAGCTTGTTCGTTCATTTATTGAACAACTTGATTAGGTTTTATCAGTAAACAATCTTTGGTTGTTTCTAGCAAACTAACAGCTGATTTTATTGCAAAGAAAATACAAAAACACTAAGTAAAGATCAACCTCCATTTTGAATGGCATCCCACTTTATGCAAATTTTACCTTATTTTTAGAGATTCATTTTGGTTAATTTACTCTTAATCTAGCTTTGTCAGATAGCTTGACACACACGTAGACATAGACATATGCATAATATATTTCATGTAGTTTCAAAACGTTTAGAATTATCTCCAATCCTCTCACAGTTTCGATGTAAAACCTCTAAAGTTCCCATAACTCTTCGGGTCCAAAAACTATAGGTTATTCAAAGTCAAAATGAATCTTAGCCCAAGGATACAAGAATACATAGCTGTTAAAATTAATTACTTCAAGGTCGTCTAGGAACAGCAAATCTAACAGCAGAATGTTATTAACTCAGCTTTTTTGGCTGGTTTTAGTTCGTCGAAACTTCATTGGATTGCTACTGCTACTACTGTTTCGGGGCTGCTTAGATCTTATTAAGCCGAGAAATCATTAGAACTTGATATGCCTTTTTCCGCTGTTCTTTCAACACAAGAGAAATATTGAATCCAGGGAAATAATACAGATAATCATGATATCTATCGAAATATTAGAATATATCAAGGTGATTTGCTGGGATTTCTTGCTAATTTGAGTTTTAAAAAAGTGAAGAACGCACAGCTTACAGATGAATAATACCAGTAGTAGGGGGCCTTTATTTCACAATTGGCCTGGGTTAAATCAAACCTGTAGGGGATGGCTATTCCTATTAGAAAATATTGTTTATTGTGTTTATGGCTGTGTTATTTGTAGTGTGCTGACTAGTATTAAGACCCCCGTTGTTGCTGTTTATTTGTACTAAAGGAGGTAAATGTTATTTAGAATTATCTTCCAGAAGACTGTTTGCTCTGAAAATACCATGGGGCTGCACTGATAAGGTTCTTTTAAGCCTCGAGGATTCCATGACATTACCTGCAGGTTTTACAGAAAGTAATCTCGTGTTTGTTCCTTCGATTTCTTACCCTGAACTCACCTTTTGTCTTGCTTCTAAAGCATCTTCATCTGCTGCTTTGATTGACCTGCTGCTTGGATTCACCTAGCCCAATACTCCGTCGGATTCCATTCCAAAAGTTGAAAATACTCCGGAATGATTTTTTCCAAGTCCTTTAGATTAATTAGTAGCTGGTGATTGATTTCCATTTTCCCCAAACATATGAGAAGACGTTTTACGCTTCAACAAAGGAGAAGGAGGGAAAATTCCACCTTGATCTCCTCTTCCTTAAGGCTGAGGTTGAAGTAAGTGAGCGCTGTTTTTCCTCTATTAATTTTTGGTTATGGAAGGGCTAGAATCACGAGATAAACTACTTTTGCTAAAAGTGATATCTTAATCTGTGTACTGTTTGTATTCTTCATCGAAATACTTCCGATTAGACCCTCCTTATCCCGCGCTAAATAAGGAAGATTCTAGATTTCTGTAGCTTTAGGAATTTTCAATAAGTCCCATGGATATGAGATACAGCCGCAAGTCGCGCATTCTCAAGGGTTTTACATTCATGTAGAATTCCTTATCGGATTTATATTATCTTGCAATCTTTTCAGAGGTCGATTTTGTAGGACGATTAATACCATTCAAGTAGTCGTCTCCTTATTCTTCTTCTCCTTCTCCTCCTTCTTCTTCCTCTGAAGATGACTAAGAAGAAACAGAAAGGCTGCTTCTTTCTATCGATTCCGAGTTAGAACTTATTGAGGAGCCTGATATTTCGTAGATTAATTTCACATAAGACAATCTTATTTTTCTCAAAGACATGCAGACATGTTCTCGAGCCAACAGCGCTTAAGGTCTTCTTTTACTTTGTCTTTCTAGAAATCTTCTTTCTTGATATGGAGAATAAATGTGCCTCAAATTGACAAGCTCTTTATCGACACGAAGATTAAAAAGAGTGCAATTCCTTGCTTAATGATCGAATTTCCCGCAAGACATGCAAGGCAAGCCCTAGTGGTCTTTATACAGATTGATTGAATCTCTCAGCATGCAATATTTTTCCTGAGTTTTTGTAAAATAACCAATAACTTTTCGTAATTTAGCACGAATTTCATTCATATGCCAATCAATTTACGTAATCCTGTTCGTGTTAGCGAATCGTTTGAAGAAAGTCATGTTCAGAGCAGTATATGAGATGACAAACGTTGATGCTTTTAGCTGACATGTCCTTTGGGTTTCCAGTCATAAAACTGTTCAACCCAAGAAGCTAACCTTTCTTGAGAAAAAACAACCAAAAAAAATTCTTTAACATTAACAAAAAGCTAATGTCTTTGAAAAAAATTAAATATAAGTACTCCTGCTATTATTAAGTTGAATTCTTCTTCTCTTAACTGCTAGTTCTTCTTGTCAAGGTAGAGTTAGATTGTTCCTTTGCAGACGAAGTAGAAATTGCTATCAATATCGTCCTGAGAGAAAATTATTTCATTCGGACCATAAGTACGTTCTTTGATGTAACTGCTCAGATGCATGATAAACTCCAGGGAAAAGTTGAGTTTGAACAACTTGATATCCAGCAGGAATTTACTGAAGTATTCCCTGTTCACCTCGTCTCTCAGGGATTTCGAAATCTCCTGTAGGATCTCCTCGCCTTTCTGAAAATTTTCAAGCTCTTGGCCGTGTTCGTACTCGATGTACTTCAAGACACTTCTTTGAATCTTCTTACTCGTGTTCCGCTATCGCATAAACTTCGTTATTTCAAACTTCCTATTCCTTAAGAAGAAACCATACAAATGGTAAGTATGCAAGCAAAAATCTACAAGTAGATTTAAAAATCGAGCTACTTATAATTTGCTGATCTGAGAGCCATATCGGAGAATATTCTGCCGATAGTGTTGACAGCATAAGCAAATACACCGCAGGCAACGATTGTCATGAATATTACGTACAGCTTCTCTAGCATATTCGTCGGGGCAATATCTCCGAATCCAACAGTGACCATCGTAATAAACGTAAAATAAAGTGAGTTAATGTAATTATGAAACCACGAAAGATGAGAAAACCGATAGTATGATATCCAATTATCCGTCTAAAGTATTCCAACATAATAAAATCCACACGCACAATAGTGAGCCATGTAAAACACTAAGCACGTGAGATTCGCTAGATCGTAGAAAGTCTGAAACCGTTATTCAATCTAGAAATGTTCGTTGATGCTCCTTAGATTAAAGAATATTTTCTTCAATGAGAATATTGCAAACAGCAAGTCCAATGGAAAATAGTCCTAAAACGAAGCTATGTAAAGTAACCCCATGCAGACCAAATCAAAAGGAAATTTCTTCAGCATATACCTTTAGAAAATCACGGAATGCTGCTTAATTAAGACCCCGTGTTCATAGAATGAGAAATTCAAGTGAAGGGCTATCTCGACAGCGCCCAAAGCCAAGGGTAGATTATATAAATATGGATTTTCGTCTTGAGAGAAGAAGAAAGTGGCAAATGCGCTTTTCAAGGGATAGATTACGAGCTGGGTAAGCTACATTATGAGAATGATTGTATTCCATGCCATGACGGGCATACTATCAGGTGAGAAAGTCTTCACCAAAAGAAAATATAAAATATTAATAAATATGTGCATGAGAAGAAAAAAATCACTAAAGGCGTTTCTTCAGTTGTCATCTCCAACCAAAAAATGACACAAAAGAGCAATTTTTAAGAGATAGAATAAAATAAAATAACTTACACCAACGTTATGAAAGATATTGGCTAGGAATCGTTAGATGAAAAGCAACTGCGCAGTGAAGGAGGCCTAGTGAGATTACTACGGAGGAGTGTAGAAATATGACTAGTCGTTGATGACATCAAAGTGTATTTACTGTAACTAGAAGAACAGCAGTTTGTTGAGCCTCTACTTGAGAATGTTTGTGATCTTGCGGACATAATAGATTTATTTTAAGAAATTTCTCTTGAGTGGTTTTTTATCTTTGACACTCAGAAATTCCATTATGGCTGCAGCTGGCTTGTTTCTTCCTTCTTCTTGAGTTTGAGTATCGCTTGATTGCAAGGGGAACTACTGCTAGTGAGTGCTCCCCTGAAGGAATGATCCTCCGAGAAGAAATTGATTCCGCAAATGTGATGAAGGACTCATTTATTAGTAGCTGATCTGGGAAATCCTATGAGGAATTTAATGTATTCCATTAATAGTCAGACCCGCGTTTGAAGGGCTTTGAGAAACAGAGTTTCGCATTGATTTTCTGCTGTTCTTGTAAGGGTTTGACGATGAATTGAAGAAACTAGCACAATCTCTCTCGCAAGTTCGAGAGTCTTCCATTTCGTCTTTAGAAGGTTGATACTTTTCGCAGGCATTGGAAATATTTTGTTTGGAAAGCTTCCCATTTTCAGCTCTGGTTTTATCATCCTCATTTTCATCATCATCTCCTTTTTCTCTTGGTTCTCCTTGCCAGTGAAATGGAATCGTATCACTCGATTCTTCCTTGTGTCTGCAAAACATCATGTCCATTGAAGCCTTGAATAAAGACTCATTCTACAGGGTTTTGCTATTTTCAATCTAAAGCCTAGCACAACTTGAATTGGACAGCTCTATTTCGTTAGTCTCTGCTCTAGAGCCCTCCTTGATGAAGGAATCTAGAGGTATTTCAGAAATCATTAATCTTTTCTTTTTTTGAAAATTAGTTCTCCTTTTCAGCGACCTCTACTAAGGTCTTTTATCAATTTAAATCAATAAAAAAGCTATTATTCTTTCCCAAAATAATATGTTTTTTTCATTTTATACAAGCAAAAGTTTGCCCAGTTCTTAATTTGGTAAACTTTATGAGCTGCCAGAAGACTTTACAAAACATAAGAATTCTTGAAATTTTAAAGGAATGTAGTTGAATTTGCTGTTTTTATGAAAAAGTAATAAATATCTTTTTTTCTCCATTTTTTCCGGGAAAACTACTTAACAAACAAGCAAAATAATTTTCCTTCCAACCCTTCCTCCCATTTCATTACTACATTTACTTATTAATTTCAAGTTAATCCAAACACAACGACCATTTCGACTGAAATCTTGAATCATTCATCCACGATAGCTCTTTTATCATGAAAGTAAAGACAAAAAAATAACAAACATCTTTTTACTTTTCTTTCTTTTTTAAAATCTATTTTTTTTCCATCTTTTTCCAGTTTTGGTTTCGAAACTTTAAGGAAAGGAACCACTCAATCCTTGTCTTAGGTTCCTTGCATCCTTTATTTGTTTGAATTTGATCAACTTTGATTAGCTTGTGCATTCTCCTCTTCAAACGTTTCTTGTGTTTGAATCGCTTTGAGGATAACCTTTTTGCTTGGTTCCATAATGTGGCCGGCTACCATCAGCTCGTCCAAGATAAAATAAGCCTTTTAAAAAAGAGATAAATTTCACGAAATATTTATTCATTTTTTGTTTGTTCATTTTTCTTCAAACGTTTTGTGTCTGTTACTTTATGGAAATTGAAAATGAGATCAAGTTCGCAGACATTGCCGAAATATTTGTCTAAAACTTCAACATAGTGATGGATGATTTCAAGGATACCAAGCTCGTTTTCTTCCTTATCCACGATTGTGATAAAGTAGAGACTCGCGTATCTGTAATAACACAAATTAATAACATTCAGAGGATATTTGCTACAATTTCAGTGAATCTATCTATTTCTCCTCTTGTATCATGTAATTTACCTCTTGTATACTATCTTGTATTCATTCCATTCAAGAAAATTACATAATCTGCTACTTCTGGTGAGCACAATAGAGTTGATCTAACAAAAGACATTTGAATAAGGATTGTAGATGAGAAAATGGTAATGTAACAATCAAATCCAAATAAAAATGATTAGGTTATTATTCTAGTCAATTATTATGATCCTTTCCACTTTTATTTACCTCCTTAAGATATCGAGTTTTCTCCTTATTTGTAAAGGACTATGAGAACCACTTTGTGAGTCTAGTCTTGCCCTGTCGGCTGATCAAGAATAAGCAGTGAATCATTTCCTATCAATCTTTCAAAAAATTAATGTATTGTTTGTTTATTTTTTTCTTTGGAAATCAATCAATATTTTTCCTCTTTCTTTTAAATAATTTTATTGGATCTCCTTCAAAAGCAAGCCAACCAGAATTGCATTCCATAAAAAATGCTAGCAATTCAGTCAGATGGATCA
>Ga0302285_10000678_pt1 | contig 18518 bp, 13 predicted proteins | sample III_Fen_E2_2_FD_200455 | JGI IMG/M metagenome (GOLD analysis project Ga0302285, IMG submission 200455) | Peat permafrost microbial communities from Stordalen Mire near Abisko, Sweden - III_Fen_E2_2 | ecosystem: Environmental > Terrestrial > Soil > Wetlands > Permafrost | place: Sweden: Abisko... | reverse complement strand
CAACCCCAAAGTGGCTTAGCCACTTTGGTAGCTCTACATCACGGGGGCAAGCCCCCAAGATTTACGCTACGCGGTTAAACGATTCATCCCTGGCTAATGCACTATCTATTGTATTTGACTTGATTTGACTTGCATCTTGAATTTCACTAGCCGCTTTACCTGTAAAGCTAAGTCCAATTATTTCCTTATTTTCTTTTTCAGCTATTACTCGAACTACATCCAACATCGTAGTCTTACCAGTTCCAGCATCTCCTTGTATCGCAATAATATTATCTTTAGATGATAAAATATGCAAAATTGCATCTTTTTGTCCAGCTGTTAAAGTTCGGTCAGATCCTGCTTCAATTGTTTTATTCAATTCATAAGTTTTGATTTCTTTTTGAATTAACTGTGAATCAATACTATCAGCAAACTTATCTCGCCCAGCTATTACTTGTTCTACAATTTGTCGCTCTGATTCAATAATTCCTAAAGTTGTATAATTCTTATCAGATAATTTAACTATCTCTGGATTATTATCTAATGCCTCTTGTAATTCTTTAACAGTATGTTGTCCAACGCTAAGTTTCATTGCACTAAGTAATAAGTTTTCTAACTTAGGAGCTGCTTCTGTTTCTGTTTCTATCTTAATTGCTTTACTAATAATTGACTCAATAGTAAATTTCTCAGTTGCATTTTCAATCTTAAATTGTGATTCAGCTAAATCTTGCTTAAGTTGAGATATATTAATCATTGCTTGAGCTCTATCTTCCCACTGTTGTAATAATACCGATAGTTCTGGCTCATCTTTAACTTTTCTTGTTTCTAGGCAAGCTTGCTGTCGTAGCTCAGCATGATTCCTATTCGGATGTTCTTCTAACAACTCATTAAATCTTACTTCAATTTGTTGCGATCTTTGCGAGAACTCTTCTGTTAATTCTTGTGGCATACCTTTAAGCTCAAATAAGCCTTTACTATCTGATTCAATTATGTAGCCTGCTTGTGACAATGATTTTGCCAACTCAGATCTATATATTTGTCCCAATAACATTTTATTGTCAAATCCTTTGCCAAAATCCATAGCTCTAACATCACCATTCTCATTCAGTGACATATTCATTACTACACAATGTGTATGCACTTGCGGATCTAGCTCACGACTACTTACATGTTTGAACATTGCAACTAAAGAGTTTTTGGTTTGCTCATAGCTTACCATCTTCCCACTATGAACTCGCACTCCTGCATAATTCTGCTCATAATAATCTAATGCTTTCTTAACTGCAGCATCATGATGCTGTTGGATCTTATCATCTCCCAACACGAGTGCAGCAACGCTAACTGACTTTGGGGCTGAAAAAGTAAAGTCAACTCCTGCGGTATGCTCTTCTTTTTCTTTTGTGATTTTTGATTGCACTACAAAACGTCCTTGGGGATCTACTCCTTGGATTAATGATGCAAAATCACTTTCTTTAATTCCACCACCAAACCCCATAGCCTGACATAAACTACCATACCATTGCCCCTTATCCTCAGTTAAATAATAATCATCAGCAGTATAATAAGAACCTGCCTGACCACTACTTACGCGTTGCATACTTAACATTATTTAATACTTTCCTCAAAAATCTTATTCATTAACTCTTCATCAGGTGGTGTATTATCTTGTTTCGTTGTTTCTCGCTTAATCTTAACTACAACCTGTTTGTCAGCTTCAATCTTTAAACCATCTTCATCAAATATATCGTCTTCATCTTGAGTAGTTATCTCTTGTGCTTTTTGCTGTTCTTTTATTAAATTACGTTTTTTACTATCTTCAGCAGTTGCTACTAGAGTATTCATTAAATCCTTATCTTTAAGCCTCTTTTTATGCTCTGTATTATTCTCAACAACTGATTCTTCTAACTTAATCTCTTGCTCTAACTCACTACTCATTCTTGCACTATCAACATCTGTTGAATTAATCAGATCTAATCCTTTGCGTGGAATAAATGCTAGTTGATCACGTGCAAACTTCTTATATTTCCACTTACTCAAAGTAACATCATAATGTCCAATCGAGATAAAAGCATTCAAGTCAGGTAATGATTGAATGTCCTCAGGAGAGACTAAACTCTCTATTCTTTTTTGAGTGTTCATATTAATTCTGTCACTACTATTCATCCCTAATGATTGACTTTCCATCTTTTCAAAAAACTCTATTTGACCAATATCATTACTAAAGAATTTTGCTGTTTCATGATCCTTACAATTGAATATCACACGAGTAGATGCAGAATTTAAAATCGTAGTTCTAGTATCTGCTTTATACAATTTATCAATCTGTCCGATATCTTGTACACCTATAAAGACCGCCCCACCTTTTGACCGCGATGCCGTCATTAAGTTTTCTATAGTAGTCATGTTTGGCAATTGCCCAAACTCATCTAAAAAGAAAAATACGCGTCTATTAATATCATCAGATAATGACAATAATCTATTTCCTGCTGTTTGAATAAATAAAGAAATAATCGGACTTAGTGTGTGTTTTAGATTCGCATAATTAGTAATAAAGATTGTTGAGTCTTCTTTCTCATTAGCAATCCATTCGCGAATTGAAAACGTTCCATCCATTTCAGACATATAGTCAAAAACTTTTACGAATTGCATTAAGTTACTCATTACCCCAGTTGCAGTTTTACCATCTGGATCTTCTAAATGTTTCGCTCCTGCCTCTCCACCTTTAGTCTGTGACAATAATGAGTACAATAATCTATTGTGAGCGGTAATCACATGCCAAATATCTTTATTAGTTTTTTTGTTATTGTACCAACAATAATATAATACACCTACTAGAATATCGCGAGCCGCGTTATTCCAAAATGGATCTCCAACTACTGCAGGTGGAATTAATGCAAAACCAAATGCATCTATATCCATGATAGTTTCACAATCATTAAATAAACACCACCCAACAGATCTTTCATCAAGTGGATTAAAAATTAAATCACGATTGGAATCATAAAAAGTTTCTACATAATCGCCTTTGAAGTCATGAATAATTATTTTCTGATTTCTTTTTCTAATCAATTCTATACATTGATTAAACGCATTAGTTTTACCAGAGCCTGGTTTACCTACAACAAACGTTTGTTTGTTTTCTTCTTTAACTGGTAACTTTACTTGTCCTAACGGAATTAAATTTAATAATTTACGCTTATCAAAAATTGGAATTCTGATTTTATTAATTATCTTGTTGAGTTGTTGTGGGGTTAAATATTGTCGACCTCTGTTATATTTCTCCTCTTCCTCTTCGTCAAACAAAGCAGAATAAATCATAACCATCGGTAAAATAATCCACACTACAAAACTTCGTTTAAATACCCAACCAAAATTTTGCATCAGCAATGATCCACTCATGCTAAGCATTTCCCACCCATCTTTAAATTGCATCTTTTTAAATAATGCAAAAGCAACTTCAAAACCTTTTATTATTATCGGTTTTGTTTCATCCCACGAATGGTTGAACCAAGTGTTGTAAGCAAAACATACAACTAACTGAAATACAAAAATTACAAACATTAAACGTCCGTAAAACTTTGCAGACATTTTTATTTGAAGTAGTTTGCTCGCAAACTTGGTTGCCATCGTAGCCATAATTACTCCTCAATTGTATCTAAATTAACGTTAATATCATCCCCTACAATTTTTGCAATTGCTTGTTTAATCTCCTCATCTTTTATGCCCCCTGAGTTATATAAATTAATAATATATTGCCCTGCCGTTAACTGAGATTTCATTTCTAATTCTTTTAATTGTTTTTGTAATTTAAATATTTGTTGTACTAACATTTGTTTTTTATTCATTTTGTATTTCCTTTTAAATTAAATTTTTAATTGCTTAAATGTACTATTAGTATCGTCATCAAGTTCCATAATATACTCATCCCCTAATTTCTCGGTATGTTCTTTTTCCCAAGTCATATATGCAAATTGAAATGTTCGATTTGCCTGTTTGAGTAATAATTTTATAATTTCATTTTGTTTTTTTACCTCCTCAAAAATTACGTGCGATGTTAAAACTAAATCTGATATTGCTCCATGAATCGAGCCTGCATCGATAGCATCAATCTTCTTGTTCATTCGCCTAACTTCTTTGACTGCGTCATCATTTTGCTCAAGCTCATTCTTGATTGCACTTCTCGTGAACTCTGATATTTCTCTGCCTGTATTTTTTATTTCGTCAATAAGTTCTTGTGGCATTCGTATCGGTTTTATTACCATTGCCTCTTTCATTACTCACCCCTTTTTACGTATTACAACGTAATACGCTAAGATTTAGTTAATTATCTGATTTAATTCTGTATTATTTTTCGTATTACGCACCGTATTACGCATTTTTACTCGTTACATCAGTAGTTTATTAATTTTCATGCCTCTACCTTTAGGTAGGTAGGTGTGAAGCCATCCTGAGAAAAAACTAAAAGCTAATACTAATTAACTCTTAATTATAACTTTTACTTTTTTCTATTCCTCAATCCTAACTTAAAAATGCTTTATTCTTCTCCTCTCTTTCTTTCTTTTTTTCATATCATCTTATCTTTTTATAATTCATTATTTGCTATTTCTGTTATTTTTAACTCTGTACCTTCTTGTTGTACAACCGCAGGTACATGCGTTATATTTAACTTCTGTGTATATTTTCCACCTTGGTCGTAATAGAACCATACTTTATGTTCTTTATCTAAATCAATGAATGATCCACTAGTTAAAACTATTTTTGTACTTACCTCTGTGTTTTTATTTTTTTCCAATGCCCATGCAACTTGCTTTGGATTATCTCCATTTATAAACAATAGTTGTACATCAAATGGCATATAACGTAATGCATTATATTGCCCAGCTTTCGCTATCGTATGTCCTTGTCCATCAGTTAAATCTTCTTTTAGATTGACCAGCGGGGTGTAGTACCAAGTTTTTGTTTCTGTGGCATCAGAGATGTTGGCTATCGCAGGTGGATGATTTATGTAGTTTTGAGTTTTATCAATTGCCTGTTTTTGTATTTGTTCCCACTGTCCATTTTTCATCATCGTATCTGCTCTTGATTTTATCCACTCTATCATATCTGGTTCAACAATCAAATATGTTTTTCCAACTACGCCCAAATCTTCCGCTCCTGCCTTTATTGCCATACTTAATAATAATATCTTAATTAATTTTTTCATTCTACAGCTTCCATATTTCTCATTACTTTTTCTGCATATTTTTGTTGCAGCTGTGGTGTCACAGCATTGTATGCACCAATTGCTTTTAAGTTCAAACCATATCGCTTAATATTATCAGCCAGTATCCATGCGCCAATTTGAATGTTATTACACGGATCCGCTAAATCCCTTTGTGTGATTCCTGCTTTATTTAATTTTTTTAACCATGTACTATTGATTTGCATTATTCCAATGTCATAAGTTAAGTTCTTATTTTTACCGATTGCTATCGGATTCATTTTTGTCTCTGTCTTTGCTATCGCTTTTAGTAAGCGCGGTGGAATCTGATATCTATTCGATGCAATCTCAAAACATCGATTTAATCCTAAACCGTAAACTTGGGTCATGCCTAACAATAAAACTATTAAATATTTTTTCATAATTAATTACTTTTTTTATATTCATTAACTAATGAAGTTGCATCTGTCACAGATCTATTTTGTGTATTTGAGCTTACATTAGCATTTGTAAAATTACTCGTATTTACAATTTGACTCACATCAATTGATGACATCAAATCCTTAAAATAATCTCCTTTGCTAAAGTCAATTCGACTTATCATTCCAACCGTCACGCCACCGCATATCCCATTATTTGTATTAACTTGATTGCTGTATCTTGAGCCATCATCAGTATATAAATTAATTAAGTTTTGGTCATATGCAGCTAAATTAATGTCTAATGCAACTTTACTTGGAAAGCAACACCATTGTTGCAATGTGTCTCTTGGTTCTCCTGTCATACACGCTCCTGCTATCTCACTTGTACATGCTGCACAAAAATTAGGATTAGCATATGCGGCAAATGACGATAATTCAGATTTGACTAAATCACTAGAAGTTGCTTTATCGTTCCCTCCTTGACAATAATCAGCTAAATGCACGCATAAGCCATTAATTACTGGTTGACTCGTTCCTGTATTCCAACCAAAAGCTTTTCCTTGACTTCTACGTGTAATACCTAAATCACTAAATGTTATTGACTTAATATTATTTGGATCTGGCTCTGCTTTTTGCCTGTCCCAAGCTAAATTTACAGAACCATCAGATAAATAATTTTGGAATGCAAAAAAAGAATTCACCTTAGCAATTGCATCCTTGTTAATTGTTACTGATGCCACTTGTCCATCACTAATTGCTAAACTACTATTTCTTGAACTATTTGCGCTATAACTAATATTTTCATCTTGATTGGTTGTTGCATTATTCAATGATTGCTGTAATTGAACTGTATTATTAATTGCATTAGTATTATCTTGCGATAAGCTATAGTTAGTACTGCTCCCCATTATATTATTTGTTCCACTCGTTGCTTGTGAATATAAATTCTTATCACTTGCCGCATATCCAGTTGCCACACCATTAAAAAACTCTCGATGGATTCCACAATCAGCACCATTGTTATAATAGCCATCTAGCTTACTCGGATCGTTTAGATACATATAACAAGTTTCATATTTCCCAGCAAATAAAGTACAAGTTTCTGGATCTCCAGAGCCACAATTCATATCTTGAGCCATATTCTGACCCATTTGCACATATGCAATTACTGAAGATAAAGTACTAGCATCACTTCCTGCTGTTGGAGCGTGATAACAACTACTAGCTATCCCAGATTCATTGCTCGCACAAACAACGTCAGTACATATTGTAGATTGTTCTTCTTGATAAGCTGATGCACAAGTGTATTTACTTTGATATTGTTTACATATGCCGCTAATATAATCCTTATCCAAGCAAGTATTATCTTCAAAAGTACAATTTGGATTATCTCGATATTTTGTACATGTATCTACATTGTCTCCACAATAATAATTAGATATTCCATTCCAGCACACCTCTGTGGATGGTAAACCATATTTATTCGCTAAATTGGATAAATTAAAATCAACACCACTTAATGTTTTAATTGCTGTATTATCAGAACATTGATAATTAATTAACGTGCAACTATTTCGAAGCGACTGACATTGGTCATCAATGCTTGAATCTCCAACATAGCTACTAGTGACTGGCTTACTAAACGTAATAGTTTGAATATCAAATTGACTATTGTTGAACCAAAAACTAATCTGAACTGAACAAGAACTATTATTACACCCAAAATCTGGCTCCTGGTATAAATATACCGTACCCTTTTGATTACTCCACCAATCGATATAAAAAGATCCAACTTGATGCCTAGCTGTATACGGATTTAGAGTAACTGAGGATACGCTACCACTCACACAGCCAGTATTTCCAGAACTCCCACCATACTCTAATGGCAAATTATTCTGCTGCAACATTGATTGATTCATACTTAAACGAAGCCAATATTTATCCCCATTTTTAATATTAGTATAACTTACATTACCTAAACTACAGTATCCAGCAGCATTTGAATTAAATATATAACCATCTTCTGGACTTGGCGGAACATATTTAACACTTGGTGTAATTACTGTTGAACAACTATTTTGTTCCTTTACTGAGGTAATACAACTAGCTGCTGTTGGATTAACTGCTACATTCCTGGTAATGATAGAACAATTGCTATTATTTGGATCTGGCTTAGTTAGGATTACATATTTGTCGGATAATCCTTGGCTGTACGATTGCATTACTGTCTGAGTGTCTTTATCTCCGATCTTATTAATAGAACTACATCTAGCATCATTTTGTCCAACACAATTAGCTATATCTGCTTTACCTGCATTATATAAATAATTAGTATCATTGCTTGCTGAATTGTATATTGTTTCTGCATTTGCACTACCTGATGTAGCTCCAGTTATCGCATCATTACCTAAGTCATTACTACTTCCATAACTACTAAAGGTGCTATCTGTTGTTAAGTTTAATTGAAATTGGTTGTTTTTACCGAGATTTACTGCATCATTAAATAATTGAGTGTTATCTCCCCACGCTAATCCAAAGATCGCAGTTAATAGCAATGTCTTTTTCATCTTAACGTGCCATCAACAACATCATGTTTACATTGGATTGTTCATAATTCTTCTTATTATCTGTCCAACTTATCGATACAATTACTTTTTTATAATAGTATTCTGAATAACCTAAAAATTGATCTGCTGTTATCTGCTGATAAATTCCCAATAAAGTATAACCTTTTGTGAATCCCATCGCTTTTACTAAATCTCCACTATTAAATAAGTATTTAGCTGTGTCTTGAGCTTTAATGTTTAGACCAACATTATTAGATACTGATGTATCGTCAATTGTCACTCCAATTCGATTAACAATTATTGATTCACTACTATGAATATTAACTAAGAATTGACTATTAATGCTTATACTCACATAATTTGGTAATTGAACTTTTGCTCCACTAACTACAATCATCGTATTTTGCGTTTCATTAAACATCGATTCAATTTTAGCCATTGCATTTTGTTTTAAGTTAATATCATCTGCAAATGATATCCCAGTTATTGCTAATAATAATATTAATTTTTTCATTTTTATCCTTAATTTAAATAATTTACAAAATCTTCACCAGTAATAATACTCAAATCATTAATCAAAAAAGTTGGTGTTGACTGTATTTGATACTTAGATAATAATTGACTAGCTATAGCTAATTTTTGTTTGACTTTAGTTTTTTCATTTGGGTCTTTAACTAATTTTTCAAATTTAGTGGTTTTGACTTGGTTTACTACATAGTTCAAAGTATTAGCAGCATATGCTGTATATCCAGTTGCTACAGCCTGGAAATACGTGTTTCTAAAATTCTCGCCAACTCCTGCATCAACAGCTATGGAATACATGATATTAGTCGGTAACGCTATATCGTTATTATCAACATTAACAGCAATAAAATTCACTTGATTTTGTGCAACATAATTTCCTAATTTAACATTGACATTCGCACAATGTGAACATCTATATGAAAAAAATTCCACCATGCTTTTGATTTCTTCTGCATTACAAATGGTAATAGTTCCTAATAATATTAATATCTTATTTCTCACGTAAATCTCTCTTATCTTATGTAAACCGTGCGGAGCACCCACAGCGGAGCGTCCAAAACCCAAAATTTATCATCATTATTTGAATCTAACTATCAAGCAGTAAACTGTGAATTAACGGTAATAACTTGTTAGGCTTCCTGTGTGCAGGTTGTGGGTAAACTTGTTTATCCATAAGCTGTGCATAGGAAACTAATCTGGTTATTCAGTGGTATTGCAAAGCAATAAATTCATCAGATTTACGCCTTCTCGTTTTATTAAGTATGAAATAATATTGTTTAATTCACACTATTTGCCACCATTATTTAAATAGTTATTAATAGCTTGAATATCAGCACCCATAATCATTGTGCCATTTCCCGTCACAATTGCAGGTGTTCCGTTGATTCCTAATCCACGTGCTACACTACCTGTTCTCTCTAACACTGCTGTAATATCACAACCATCTTCTAACTTAAATTTTGGGTTTTCATTATTTTTAACCATATACTCTTTTAACGTAGCTATCTGATCTTGCGAGCACATAATATTAGTAACATGTTGTTTTGCATTTGGGTGCATAGGCAATGGCATTAACATATAATATATATCTGCTTTTTTATCTATACCTTGTTCATACATTTGAGCTTCTAGTTGTCTGCAATACGGACAATCAGGATCTATAAATACAATTAGTTGTTTACTAACTTTGTTTGGTGCTTTAGATACAACGGCATCATCTACGTTAATGTCTGTTATATTAATTTTAGGTGTAGTAAGCTTAACTACGCTATCTGTCACATCATCTTTAGTATACACATTAAACATATGCCCTACAGTCAAGTAATTGCTCTTCAAGTTGCCATACACGATATTTTGACCCATAACCAACACATATGTATCTGGATATGGAGAACTATATATTGAATTAATCGTTGATGTTGGCAATAGATGATGAAAATAGTCTACTACTTTTTTATCGGTAATTGCTTTTGGCGTAAAACTTGTTATTGTTTCTGCATTAGCAAAAATGCTTACACTTATTAAGCTGGCTAATATTAGTTGTTTTAACTTCATAATTGTTTCCTTAAAATGATATTTACAATTTTATTTACATTCAATACTGACATTCCTGTTTGAAATTATTTATCTTTTATAATAAATTTGGTTAATTTTTTACTAAGCGGAGCAATTACAAAATAAATTAATAAACCTGATATCAGAATAAAAACTAAATATTGTATTAAACCTATTGTATCAGGGCTATAACTAATATATTTATGAAGAAGAGGTGTTATTATTGAAAACACTATTAGGAATAATACGTAACTTAATATAACTAAATAAGTCAATATAGTTGCAATAGACATCATTAGATAACTCTCTAAACTAGGAGCTTCCTTTTGATTATCTCTAAAACTAAATTTCCCAAGTTTTATTCTCACTTCCATTACGTCCAATAATTTGAGAGTAAATCTCCAAATTCCCAAAACCACCACCACCACCACCACCAAAACAACAAAAATAGCTATCATTTTTTACTCCTTTATAAAAAACTCGGCCGCAAGCGACCGAGTTTTAGAATAGCTCAATCTGCCTGCTATATTTTTCTTGACTCTCCATTTGTTTCAGTTGATTCTGGACGTATGCTCTTATAACCTCTTCATTTGCATTGCCTATCGTCTCAACAAAAAAACTTTGAGTCCATAGCTTTCCTCCCCAAAAATACTTCTTCTTTATTTCTGGATACAACTCAAAAAATTTCCTTGCTGAAATACTTTTTATTACTTGCATTATATGAGATGGACATACTTTAGGCTCTCCTCTCACAACCATATGAATATGATCTGTTGGAATTTCTAACTCAACTATCTCTATATTATAATCATAACCAATCTTATAGATTATTTCTTTCAACTTACTTCTGTAAGGCTCTAAAAATACTTTATGCCTATACTTCGGTATCCATACAAAATGGTACATTATTCTAAATACATGATGCGTATTTCGACTCAACTCCATACGGTAGATAGCTTATAACGGTGTAATACACCATTATAAGCTATCCATCGCGGGGGCAAGCCCCCGAGATTTACGCTATGCGGTTAAAAGTGTAAGGACTAAGCTCTTGCAGGAGAAGCTTTTTATTTGGTCTAGATTCAATACTTTTCTTGTTGGTTATCTTATTCTGGGTGACTTGTGACGGACAAACCATCTTATATTGTTTGAATTTGCGACAGAACCTTCAACAGCGGAATCTAAATCTGCTATTATTTTTTGTATAGCTTTTTGCAGTTCTTCTTTTGCCTTATTTAATGCATTTTTTCTGACTTGCTTAGCTTCTTCATCAATTAAAACTTCTGGTTTTTTAAGTATTACTTTGGTATTACTTAAAATTCCCTGATTTCTTAAATCAAGATCAGTCCCTAAGAAGCTTTTTAAGGAGTCTGATGCTACATCAGTACATGTAAGGGTTCCTGCAAAAAGCTCTGTCCTTATATTTTCCCTGGTGGCTATCTCAATACATCTTGTTTTTTGTTTATCTTGTAAATTACGACCAAAACCTGTTAATTTGTTGAAAAAATCTCTAAAGTCTATATTCTTTAATAAAAGCGTTAGTATCGGGTTAGTAATATTTTCTAACATCTGATTAAGCAGATTCATTGCTCTGCTCACATAATCCATATCGGCTGCCCCATCTGAACCTATGCCACCTTTACTTTTATTTTTACTAGATATTTGCGTATAGGCTAGTATAAACTGTAATAGTTCAAATACAGTAACTTGCACATCTGTGACACTGTCCACATCTTGTGGTATTATTCGTTTAATCTCTTCTCTTAAATCTACATTAGGCTTATTAATTACGTGAACTATATAAGCAATGACCTTATTTGACCTTAGAACATTATTTTGTTTTATAAATACTTTGTCCAAAGTTACACCTATACTACCCAATGTATTATCGAAGTCGGTGATTATATGAGGAGTTAAGTTGGTTGCTGTTAATTTGTTAAACAATGTAATATCTTTGAAATTAGTAGCTAAATCATGGCTACACCTATCATAGATTTCTTCCGCAGATTCTTCGACTAGTTTATTATAAGCTTTAAATCGATTACTCAGGGTTTTCACAGAATTGAAACATTTTTCTGTTTTAGAGTAATTAGCGGCAAATCGAACTAAATTAGTAATATAGTTTGAAAAATCTGTATCTTTACAATTTGGTAACCCATTGGCATTTAATGTTACTTTAACAGAAACTTGCTCCTTGAGCAGGCCTTGTATATCTAACAAATACATCCTTATTAGATTTTTTTCATTTATAAAATTCTGATCTACTGATAGACCTAATATACGTTTCATATTAACAGATTGTGCTACATTAATCAATCGTTCATCTTTGGTTAAATAGTCTTCATAAATTGGATCAGTATAAAATAATTTCCTAATCTGCACACAGTCTACATTTAGTATTTGATCAATACACTCAAGTGTTTGCTCATAACTTTTTCCTTTATAGGACATTATTGCCTTCTCATCAGAATTATAAATAATCATCAGGCTAATAAATCTGATGGTGGCGCCGTATTTAGTCACATACAGACTTTCCAGACTAACCTGACTTCGAGTATTTTGCAATTTATTATACTCTGTATCGATACGATTAACTAGATTTTCTAATTTACTCTGTAAATGTGTAACCATAGCTGATTTCTGCTCTTTTAAATACGATTCATCAAGTTTTTTGGTGGGTAATTCAGTTCTTATTTCATCATGTAAATAACCGATATTACCTAAGTCACAATCCAACGCTTCTAACATAATTCGCACATTATCTACACTAACTATTTGGCTGATTTTATATTTTATTGTATTTGACAGTGCGGTGTTTAAGAACGCAGCAAAGTAATCTATAAAATTACGTTGACTCAATTCGTTTGCACGGGATATACAGAATTTGAAAAAGTTATTTATTGGACTAAATGTTTTATAATTTGTAATAACTATCTGAGCTTCTGACTTATTTTCACAAATTGTTTTAAATAACAACTGATTTAATTTATTCTTTGTGGCTGTGGTTAAATAGTCTAAATTCAAAATTGATAAATTGAATATTTCCCAATTTAAACCTTGCTGTACACTCAATTGATTGGTGATAAACTTACAAGCCTCTAAATTTACCGTTTGATTAACTGTCTCAACTTCACGTATATAATACTCTAAATACCTCATATATAGGGTAGGATCGTTATTTTTTATAGTTTCTAAATTCATCATTTGTGGCGCTTTTAAGCTAAGATTTTGTTGCAGAAGTCTATTTAAGACTTGTATGTTCTGCTCACAGCTAGTCTTATGTTCACTAGTGTAATTTATATAAACTGCCTCAAACCAGGTTATTAGATTGTTATAAATTTTTTCTAGATGAGATATAGCAGTTACCTTGTTAATATCTATCTTATTATAAGGATACTTTGAGAAAAAATTTTGATACTGTTCCATTGCACCCTCCATAGCGGTAATTTGTTTTATGATGTTTTGACTTCTTAATGTATTGTCTTTATCTATATAACCATTTACATAGGACTTGCCATCATAAACACCAGTAAATGGACCGTTAGGAGGAGGAATAGATGTTCCTCGGCTGCTCACCACCCCAAAGTGAATTTTCTTTTTAGCACCCGATTTTTCAATAAGATTTTTAATAAAATAATAATGATGTAGTTGACCACATGCATCTTCTTGATATTGTGATTCTTTTTCACTTTCAGCTAATTTATTGCCATCAATATAGTATTCGACATATTTAAAACTAGTTCCAGTTTTAAGTATTTGGCCAGTGAATGGCTTGCCTTGTCGATAATATAGATTCAAATTATCATAATCGTGCGATCCATCAGCTAATTGACCATTGATAAACAGTATATTTTCTTGGGTTTTTCCCGTAAAATATAAACCAGTATTTAAATCAAACCACTTTTCATTGCAAAATGCAATTTTATTTACGCAACTATTATTCAAGTCAACATATGTTTCCTTGCTATTTTCTAAAATAACAACTCTCTGTGAATAATTTAATCTAGTTATAAAATCCTTAAGAGTCTCTAGTTGAATATCTAATGCGATCTCTCTATTAGAATATAATGTTTCTAACAGAAAATAACTCAGTTGATGAGTAAGGTTAGTTACAGTGGTTTGTTGATCTTGATTTAAATTCTTTGTTGAATTATTTAGATATTTAAACATCGCTTCAAAGTAATTGGTAACAGTGTATGTTGACGAGTATTGTTTAAAAAGTTCTGTTAGGATAGATAATACTCTTAGGATAGGAATATTATTTTGCACTAATTTGAGGATATTACCCACTATTGAATATACTTCTAATTTTAATTTGAAAATATCAAGCAAACCATCTGTTAGTTTTAATATTAGCACACTCTCAATGAGCGTATCCTTATAACTAAAGTTAATAAAAGTTATCAGGTCTTGCAAATTTGCCTTATCACTAACTTTAACCATCTGATTCTCTTCTGAGGTTTGAGGGAGCATAGTTTGCTCTAAATTATTATTTTTTATCCAGAATTCCCCATCTTGAATTAAAAATTCTTGAAATTGGTTACAGTTTAATAGAGCTCCATTAATATATATTCTTCCCATTAAATCTTGAGTTTTGCATTCATGTAATGATGGAAAATTAAAAACCCCAGAAAAAGCCACACCGTCAATATATAATCTATCATTATAAAAAGCATTTCCGTATTTTCCATCAATATATAATCTATCTTCTATAATTTCATTACTTGGTAAACCCTCGATGTAATTTTTGCCAACCTTATTACCACTGAAAAGATTTTTAACTTTGTTTTTAGCGAGATAAGAAGGATTTTGTAACGTTAACTCATCAGTGTTTTTGTAGGTATGAAATTTCACGCAAAGAGTAATAAATAATTGATAGTACTCTAGAATACCATTGTTTAATATCGTGTTCTTCTTACATTCATCATCAAATTTTTTCTGTAAGTAATCTACTGATGACTTTTTGCCAGCGATAAAAGGACTCAGAATGTTAAACAATATATTTAAGAGTTGATTGTTAAGGTTATCTAATACAAAAAAAGATGTTATATTCAAAAATTGACAGACGCTATAAATATCAGATAGTGTAATATCTGATTGTTGCGATTTAAAAGCAAAATTATTCGCTACTGGCTTATTATGTGTATATGTTGTCATAAATTCTTTAATTTTAAGAAGCCAACTAATATCAGAGAACATTGATTGAATTACTTTTTGCGTATCTATCTCTTTATCATTGTAACTTGCTTTAAGTTTGCTTAATGAGGTGAGTTTATCCGTAATCTTCCCCTTAAAGCTCTGGAATAATTTATAATTATGAAACTTATCGTATTTTTGTAAAAAAATGTCATACTTTTCCATTTCCCAGCTAAATATTGCAACTGACAATTGCTCTAACCCTAAGGATTGTTGTTTAATATACTTTAGTTTTAGTTGATGATCTATTTGTTGACTTTGATACGACGTAAGAAGTTTGTGATCAATGTTTGTATTCTTGCTATTTGTTAATAGTTCATTTTCTAGTTTTGTTAAGCTTAGTATATCTTTCGATTGGTATTCACCATTATTTAGACAAGTATCTAAGGACTCTACAAAAAATAATTTAGACAGTTGGAAGTAGAAATTATCATGTAGTTTAGAATATTCTCTGATTGAAGAGTTATATTTTCTAAACAACTCAAATTCTGTTTGTAGACTTTCCGAGTTGGGTGCATTACAAATTTCGTTTATACAGTTGTTATATATATTTTGGCTAGAACTTTGTTCTTCTAGAATAGTTATTTTATTTATTATGATTGTTCCAAGATCTTGTAGTAGAGAATTGGCATCAATTGCAGTTAAAATAGTGCGTAACTCTTCTATATTCCTAGATAAATTTACATATGAAATAAGCATAGCTAAGTTTCTGTAATTAGTAACATATGCCTCAACCGTTATTATTTGATTTTCACTTGATGATTCAGTGACTATAATGGATTTTATTCTGCTAATTGCGTCGGTTGATGACACAATCGGATTGCTTTTTGTTATTAATTGCGTTTGCATAAAACTAGATTTAGTTTGGTTAAAGCCCTCTATTGCTTGAGTCTGTTGTTGCTTAAGAATATTTAATTCTTGCTGCATTTGGAAATTTTGTTTTGTAATATCTTCAATTTGTAACTCTTGTTGTTGTTTTTCTTGATTCAAAGATATATGCCTTTGCTTCAGCTTATCATAGTGTCCCTTAGCTTGTGTAATACTTTTTTGCAAAGCAGTTATATTATTTGTAATGCTGCGGTTTGCCTGCTCTTGTTGTTCTATGTTATTTTTTAACTCTAGCACACGAGCATCCATATCAGTCTTTTCTTCGTTTAAACGGTTAAGTGCCAACTGATGAGAGTTATTGTCTTTCTTTAATACAGCAAGTTGTTCTTCCAAAGTAGTTTTTTGCGCTTTGACATCATTATTATTTAAGTCTATCGTTGTATATTCTTTATTTAAATTATCAATCTCTATTTTAATAAATGCTATTTGTTGATTCTTGTTGATTATTTCTTTAATCAAATTTTTGCGGTTCATATTGACTAAATCTAAATTCGCTAATAAAATTTGATATTTGTTCCCAACTGAATCTAACTCTGCTGACTGTATATTGTATACACCTGTCAATTTGCTGAGTTGTGCTGTAGCTTTATCTTGCAATTGTTTTTTGTGTTGTATTTCAAGCTCTAGATCATATAGTTGTTCTTGAAGTTGTTGTTGCTGCTCGGTTTTATTATTTACATTTTGCTTCACACTAGCTAGTTCTTTAGCTAAATCTTGAATACCTTGTTCCATATTGTTAACATCTTGTTTTTGTTGAGCAATTTCACGCACTAACTGATTATTCACTAACTTTTTGTTATTTAGGCCATCAATTAATTGGTTATGTTGAACATTAGCTACATTAAGTTGCTGTTGTTGGTCATTTATATTAGTTAGAAGTTGTTGATTTGTGCTTTGAGCAACAGTGTTTTGCTTTTGTAGTTCATTTAAATCTTGTGTTAGCACCTTTTGTTTTAGTTCCATAGATTGAATTTTCTGGATGTTTTGCTCAATATCACTACTTAACTCTTGATTATTAATTTTTAATAGGTTCAGTTTATCTTGTTGATCTTGAACCTGCTGTTGTAGGGTTTTAATCTGTTCATTTAGTTTAGTATTGTCTTGGTTTAAAGTGATGACGTGTTGACTGCAATATTTTTGAAGGTTAGTAATTTTTAGTTTAAGTTGATTTATATTTTCTAGCAATAATTCAATTGAATTTTTATTCGCTAAATTTATATTTTGCGGATTTGATCTTGACTCAACATCACCCATGTCGTCGTTATAATTTAGATGTTGGTTAATAAAATTTTTCATGTTTTGTAAACTATTGAGCATCTCAGTTAGCTGTATAATATGTTGCTTAATTGTTTGGTTATTATCAGTAATAAACATATCTGCGTCGCTAACTATATTTTTGTGTTGTGCTTGTTTTAGATTATGCGTAGCAATGACATATCCAATTAATTTAGCCAACATTCTAACTGGACTATAAAATAAACTATCAACCGTCTTCAATTTTGTATTTAGACCTAAAGTGCTATCAATCTCGGTAATTAAGGCCCTGGCGTTGTTAGCTTGAGACCTGCCAAATACTATATCACCTTGGGATGCGTAGCTTTTTAAATCATCCGTAGTTTTTCCTAACATCTCAGTAGTGGAAATACTTTTTATATCCCTCTGATTGCCAAATTTAAACAAGTCATTATGAATCATTACATTAGATTGTTGTAATATCTGTAATGCTCTATCATAAAACTTTAATTTGTTATCATTATTTTTATCGGATGATTCAGCGGGAAAATAATTATCTGTTCTAGAATTTTGCTTTTTAGTTGCATTTTGGCGTGATTGATTAGAAATACTTGGGTTAATTCGAGTAGCGTAGGTGCTAATTGTTTGTGACATGTTTATTCTCCTTGTGAATTCAACGCTATATTTTTAGGCAAATAGAAACAACTTTAGTTTCATTATAATCTGTGAAAAATAATTTTACCATTAGTACCTTATATTTTTAGTTGAATATTGGAATATTACCCAAAACCCGGACTCTTAGATACAAAGATTTAATTGAGTTATTTTAGCATTTTTAGGTGCTTTCATGATTGGTTTTTTTTGGATAAATTTATCTTTATTCTCCTGCTCAAACTCGTTGGGCGACATAACTCCCAGATGAGAATGAATTCTCTCATTGTTATACCAAGCCTC
>Ga0302285_10000677_pt1 | contig 18530 bp, 13 predicted proteins | sample III_Fen_E2_2_FD_200455 | JGI IMG/M metagenome (GOLD analysis project Ga0302285, IMG submission 200455) | Peat permafrost microbial communities from Stordalen Mire near Abisko, Sweden - III_Fen_E2_2 | ecosystem: Environmental > Terrestrial > Soil > Wetlands > Permafrost | place: Sweden: Abisko... | reverse complement strand
ATGGGAGATATCTTCAAAGGAAAGCGCTAAGAATTCTTACTGCAGAATAGCTAGCTAGTGGTCTCTTTTAGTGATGGCTTCTGGAATCATCTTCAAAAGAAGGTAATTAACCTCTGCAGTTTTATTAAGAAAAGTGATAATTTAAGGGAGATAATCTGAACTTATATTAAAACTGCGATTTATGGTCTCAAAAAGTTGATTTGTTTTCTCAAAAAAGCAAATCAATAATACAAAAATTATATTTTGTCAATGATTTTTATTCTTTAAAAAACACCACAACATGACTTATTTGTTAGTAAATAACACTCTTTGGTAGTTGATATGAGGGGATGCTGCAGTTTAATGAAAATGGCGAAAAATAACAAATGAGAGAAACAGATAGTTTTCCCTACACAATATGTAATCAAATCTTCCTCAAGATATCTCCCTACTAGTTTTTAAAAAAAATACACAATGTTTGGTTGTCTTTTGCTCTTCTTAATCAATCTCTTAGGTTTTAGGAGTCTTTTTTAAATACTAAGAACAAATTGGTATGAAGAACATAGTTATCAGCCAAGATTAAGAGATTTACATAGACAATGATTCATAGTTTACTAATTAAAGATAAAAAGCAAGCATCTCAAAGTCATGCCTTCGATGTAATTTGCCAAAAAAAGCAAACAAACATTCTACTCTATTCCACAATGATCTTTTCTTTCAAAAACAAAAAACGATTGAAAATTATTAAAATAAACAAAGATAATCACTAAAAATCATAAGTTTAAATTAACCCCCAATCTTCTCTATTTGTTATTTATTGTTTTAACGAAATACATATGATAACTCAATCAACTAATCATCTTAATATGCATTTGATAATAGTTCATTTTTTGTCTAATTGCTTGAATTTCATGAAAGAAATATCGAAATCAACAATTTCAAATGAGCTGAAAATTGAAACCCTGTAATAAAAACGGAATATTCTATGTTCTTATGAAATTCAATAAAAGCGTTATTTATCTAAATCAGTCTAATTTGAAGCAAGAAATATCAACAATTACAACCAACAACCAAAAAGGATAATACAATCGTAATACTGCTGGCTCCTAAATATTTAGCATGAGAAAATACATAAGTAATGTAAATTAGCAAACAATAGCATTTTATCTTTATTTCATCTTTGCATTTTATTGTTTTTCTCATATATCATCCATTCCTGAGAAATTAATATTCGAGGACATAGATGCGAGTTCCTTTTGATCTTTCTGATTAGCCATATCTGAAGTATTCAGCAGCTGATCGATATCTGAGTTCATCGAGTACATCTGATTCTCAACTTATTATTAATTTTATTTCTCTTATCCCGTGGGATTTGTTCTCTTTTTGGGTTGTAAATCTGCATCGTATTTATCGTCAATTTAGTTAATTATCGATCGATCTATGCGACTCTCATCGAAATTCAAGTTAATATTACTTTGATTGGACGCTAATTTCATGCGACTCGCTTTCAAGAAATCTACATCACTATCCATCTCTTCCAGAGCTGTTTTGTTTCCGTAATAGTCTTGCGAGGAAACAATTTATTGAATATTCGAAGACATATCGTTAAAATTAAAGTCTTCTTCGTAATCATAGTTGTTGTTGTTGCTATTAACATAATTGTTCTTTCCAATATTCTTATTGCTATTTGAGCTTGGCTGGTTTATTTTTTAGGTTGAAATCTACCCTTTCTGCTGTTGTTGTTATTGTTGACCTTACGCAGAAATCTAATTTTGTAGTTTCATAAATTCTTATTGCTGTTTCATATAGTCCTTCTGCAGCTGCATGTACTTCCTTTGTTGCTCTAAATATTCTTTGTCTTAAGAAGGTACTTGTGCTTTGTTGTTATCGTTGTCATCAATTTCTTAAACTGATTCGTTGTTCTTTACATTCTAACCTCCTTCGATTTTTGTACCTATTTTTACATAAACCAAAATCACCTCTAAATATGCACACACAATCTCATAAAACTTACAACAAATTATTCCCTAATTTGTACCTTAAATTGGTGAAGGAATGAATCTTGCTTGCACAGCTAGGAACCCTTGGACTTTCTTAGAAGGAAATGACAAATTCAGAAGTGAGAATTCTTAGTTACAGTGCCAATTGTTAGGATCATTCAAGCATGCTTTCCAAGCAAAATGTATCTCTCCAATATAACTATCTTCGTTGTAATTCCCATCTGAAAAAATTTACACTTAAATGTATCGACCAAGTTGTACCTAAAATATTCAAAAAATACCAAAAAACTCATTAAGCACTGTTTTAATCCCTCAATCTAAACCCCCTTACTGATGTTGAGTCTTTGAACCTAAACTTCTATGCAACTTTTATAAACGAATTGTAAATCTATGTCGAGTGGAGAATCGTATTTTCAACAGAACCTGGCAGACAGATTCTTAAAAATATATTTCTCAGCTTATTCTCAACGCCTCGAAGTGTCGGCAGCTGCAATTTCAGCTACCCATTGACAATATCTACATCATTGTCAACTTCTGGTTCTTCAATAAGAAACAGATGATTTTCTTCTTTGCAGAGTGCATTATTATCAGGGGAATATTTTCCCTCTGCATCGTCCTAATCTTCTTAGTTTTACTGCTCATCATTTCCATCGTTAGGCTAACCACTTGGCTCAAAGTAATTCTCAAGTGCAGCTTTCATTTCCTACAACGAAATTGAATTATTCTTGTCTTTATCGAAAATGCAAAACAGACTATTGAAATCCTTTTAGTTCAAGACAATTTTAAGATTCTCAAACCCTTCTCGAAGCTCTTACGGTGTGACTTCCCCACTTTTGTCTGTATCAATAAGCTCAAAGAACCCTTCCAAAGTTAGTTTTCTACTTTGAATCGCTTCAATAACTTTCCTGAATAATCGTTCTTCCCAGATTTATCGCTATTTCGGACGATTCTCTAAAATATTCTTGAATTCTGCTATTCCTAAAAGCTATTTACCATCGAAGAATCCAGCGATTCGTTGCAGCCCAACAATATCTTAGTTTGAAATCCCTAGATTCGAACAATATTTCACGAATTCTTGCTATGTTAATTTATTATCACCATCTTTGTCAACATCTTTTAGTCTCTAGATGAAATTAGGTGGATTGTTCCTAAGAGCCATGTACATATTTATAATAGCCTCATCGTCTTGAAGATTCTCAACACTCTATGCATCAACTTCTTTCTTCCCTCCTTTCGTACGTTTGCCCTCTTAGAGTGCTTTCAGAAAGATTTAACCGGATTTAAATCGTTACATCTTTCCTTCCATTTTAAGTTATCTCATTTCTTCTCGTAATTAAATCAATTCTTTCATAGGATTAGCATCAACTAATGTGCCAGCTGCATTTCGAGATTCAGATCCACCTTCGAGTTTAGCTAATTCTAATTCCATGTCTTTCTCGACAAGTTATCGTGATTTTTCCTTTAACTCTGCTTTCAAATTAGTGATCTATTATTGAAGTTCTTCTATTTCGCCAGTTCCCATGATCTTTCCACCCTTAGATACTCCTTCATTTTCTTAGAGTTTTACCTTCAAAAAATATCAATAAATATCTTAAAAGACAATAATTTTTTAATCCAAAAACTATTATCCCAATACCTTTAAATCGATATTCTCTTGCCTTAGCTTCTTAAGTTCTTCTATCTTATCTTTGAGAATCTTATCCTTATAATCTAGTTTGACTTCAATATCCTCGAGTTTTTATAACTTTTCTTATACTTCTAACTCCAATTTGAGTCGATCTTCCATAGGCTTTTTTATCGAAACCTACCATGCATCTCCAAAGAAATTATCGATTACTTATTTCTCTTCATCACTCGGTAGTGGCTTATCGAACGGACAAAGAATATTGAAACTGCATAAGCACGATTCAGCTCCATTAATCGACTATAAAAACTCATAAAGTTCATCGACAGTGGAGATACTTTCCATCCAACTTCCAGTGTATATAAACGGTTTCTTTAAATGCTAATTCGCCTTCACACCTTCTTCTTAGACTTTCTTTAACATCGTGAAAAATCTTTCTCTCACCCATCCTTGTATCGTTCCCTCTTCTTCTTTTAGTTTCGTTGTTCCCTTTTTCTCTTTTTTTGTTCCTTTATTTCCCCCTTCAAATGGCACTTCTTTCACAGATCCTAAACCTTGCCCCTTTACAGCAGCATTCATCCACTGAATATCTTCCTTTTTAGCAGGTGCTGCAGCTGTAGGTGTACCATACACAATAAGTAACTCCCGAGTATGGTCATTTGCAGCAACATCCAAGGGAGTCTTGTAATTTTCGTAATTTGCGAGTGTCATATCCGCTCCTTTTTACATCAACAACGGAATAATTCTTGTCCTGCCTGCTTCTGCTGCGTAAAACAAAGGTGTCTTGCCCTCCTTATCTCGACAGTTCACATCTGCTTGAAATTCCAGCAGAGCACGTACGATTTCGATTTATTTCAAGGAGGAGTTTAAAATAGCATAATGGAGACCTCTAAGTTATCCCATATCTTCTGCTTCGATTACTTCAGGACATACACCAAGAAGGAGCACCACGATGTTAGAGCTACTGCCACTACAAGCATAATGGAAAGCTGTTCTACCCTGAACAGAAGAATCAAAAGAGAAGAAAACAAAATATGTTAGCAAAACAATAACAACGAAACAACATTCTTTTAAAATGTATTTTTCCCTATTTTACTTTTGAATCGCTAGCATCAATGAGTGCCCCCTTTTTGACAAGTTATTCACAAATGAATTCCTATCCGTTATACGCTGCATCATGCAAAGGTGTCTTCAATTATTTGTCCCTTGCAAATACACTGAACCCTTAAAGCAGCAGATATTCTACTAGAGTACTATGTCCTTCTTTAGCAGCTACATGTAAAGGAGATCTGCATTATTCATCGACTGCAGTTCTCGCTTCTTCGATGTCTCCGCATGCACGAAGAAAATCTTTAGTTTTTGCTAAATCGCCTTTTTTCACGAACCCAAAAAGAGGAACGAATTCTTCTCTGCGCTTTGAAGTCATCCATTGAATATCAAAATGAACCTTTCTCAAGCGTTCCAGCGCTTTAACTTCATATCTCCTGCCCCAATCTACACCTGTTTACTTGAGAAAAGTGTCTTTAAACTCTGGGACTGATATTGCAATTGCAAGATCTTCTTCTTTCAGCCCTTCAAATCCAACTTTTTAGAACTTCTTCACAACATAGAGAGCGCTCTCGTAAGGGATCGGTCGTTCATCTTCCTTCATATGAGTGACAAATATCTGAAAATCACTATGAGTTCTCTTTATTGTTATTTTTTCAATCACTATTATTTGATATTTATTAATAATATTTCGCTATTGGTTTCATTTCAAAATTACTGAAGAAATCTAATCTCCAAAGGTGTTCAAATGAAAGGAATCATTCCCACAGAGAGATGTAAGATATTTATTTGCTGGAAGACCCTTGATTGGAAAACAAACTAAATCAAAAAACAATCTTTTTGTTCATTGTGATTCTTCTTTTCCCTAACATCAAAAACAAACAAGCTTTAGAAATACATTTCACTCTCACAGATTTCAAATGGAGAAATTCGACTAAATCGAAGAATTCCATGATGAATTCATCGAAATCGACTCCAAGAAATACTAATTCAGTGAACCTAGAGAACTCATGGATTCCTTCAGGTTCAATTTGAGAGATAAAAAATTTGCTGCAGCTCGATTCGGTGGTACAATAGCATTTTGTAGGGATATCACTCGAGCTGAATTCTTTGAACTAAATGATCCTCTCCGCGATCACATATGCTTTTACTCCAATCATGGGTTGTTTCAAAGCAAAAGGAAATTTGAGAGCAATGTCAAAATAGTTGGGTTTGATTTCACGTACAACGAACAACTAGTTGTCGTACTTGAAAACGGTTAGTATTTCTTGTTCGACCCTTGCGATGCAGAATGGAACAAAGATATTGATAAGGTGATCTAGCTAGATTTAGGAAGAGATTTCTCTGAAGACAACATTGTCGAGGCAAAGGTAAAAAAGATAAAAAAGGAGAATGTTATTGAACAAATTGCTAAAATTTAAAGAATGAAAAGAGAATTGTTTTGCATCCATTTTTAGTTAAAATTTCCCGAAATGATATTTGTTTTATCTTTATTTGCATAGATTATTCGTAATGGCATGGCATTCTAAACGAAGAGTAACAAGTTTTATTTCAAAATCAACATTCTAAACTCTCCATTAGAAGAATACTCTAGCTTAAAGATAACTGGAGAAATCAGCTGTTGGACGATAATTCCACCAAGTTTCGCAGCTCTTGAAGATAAATTCGAGCTTTAAATTGCTAATCCTGATGAAAAAGGAGGAATTACTTGTCTTTCTGATATCCCTTCGCGAACTAGAGTTGAGTTAAACGGCTCGGAAGCACTTCTGTTTGATGACAACATAACTGTTTGTCTCTAGAACATTCGAGCGATTGCAAGCAATGAAACTAGTGAATGGATGGCTTATCTAACTCAAAATGGTGCAGGTGATAATGAAGAATGGGCATTGCATGTTTTATCTTCAGAAATAGACGATGAATGCTACAGAAAAATAAGAATAAATGGTTTCAAAGAGATTTATGCGCAAGAAAAGCAACGAATTTTCAAAGACATCCCTATTGGGCTCTCTAAGAACCCCTCACCTGGTCCATCTCCCAATTCTTCATAGAAATTTGGCTTGTATAGCTTCCCACGAGTCAAAATCAACATGTATTGGGTTGAAAAGCATTTAATTGCTATTAACATCGCTAGTTAATTGATTCTTGTTGGATAGTCGTCTTCTGTAATATCTGACTTTAACTAAGACATAATCACAGGGAATCCACTAGCTTTTGCGTGTGTTCAAGAGATTGATTGCATAAAAATTGTAGCATAGAATAAGATTCTACTGCTTAGACACACTCCGAAGCAATATCTTGATATTTTCGATTCTCTCTCATCGAATCCTGTAAGTTTAAAAGAGTTGTTTTCAAGTGATTTTTTTTATATAAAAAATGAACTTTTTTCTTGTTAGGCTTCTGAACTCTACAAATAATCAATCTAAAACTTGAAAAACAACGATATTGATCCTTCCTCGGATGATGATATCAGGAATAACCCCGTTAGTCTGCAAGAAGGAGTTGATGGTTGCATTGTAGCTGGATCGTATGAATTGATCAAAAACAGATAAGAACATCTTCTCAAGGCAGCATCGTTTGGATAGATTTTCCTGTAAAGTCTGCAGACAAACGAAGCAGCTCAGCCTGATAATGAAGGTGTAGAATTCAATTTAACTGAAGTCTGCAAGCTACTCAGAGTAGTCTATTAGCTGAATAATTAGAAATACTCGCGGACATTAACATATCCGTAGATGAAGCATTTAGAGGGTAATTTCCCAGAAGTACTTGTGTCAATCATGCTGAGATATAATTACCACTATATAGCCTTAGAAGTCTTGAAGTTCTTACATTTAGATTAGCTGAAAGGAGAAATATATGTCCACTGGGCTGGATGCTAGATAGAAAAGAATGAAAGTGATTCTGTGATCTGTGAAGCAATTTCTAATAAGCTGCAAGGAATGAATGGGATTTCGTTTACGGATATTGCATACAAAGCACTGAGTCATGGTAAACCTCAAATTGCACTATAGCTACTAGGATATGAGCCGTCGATTCAAAAAAGAATTCCGGTTTTGCTCTGGATGGCGAAATATTTGGTAACCCCATTGCACTTTTTTCTCATTCTCCCCCCTCATTTTTCTACATATTTTGATATTAAATAAGCAAATTGTAATTTTCTCCTTTTGCATTTCTGCTTTTCAACAGCGAGAATCTAACCAGAAGTACTTCGAGAAAGCTCTCAACGAAGCGCTTCTTAGCAAAGATTCCACTCTAATCTACATGGTAATACGCACAATTTGGGCGCAAGAAGACGAAAAATCTTATGAATACTTTGCCAAAGAAGAGGTGCTGAGTATTCATTTCTAGAAATTCCTCCGCGTCGAGATGCAATCTCAATACATGCAACTCTATAATTATCTAGTGAAAATGAAATAATCCTAGAAAGCAGGGTTCTTCTTGCTAGAACAAGCTGGTAAAGTACAAAAAACAGACCAATAGTTAAAACTCTATGAAGAAGCGAAAAAGGAATTTCTTAAGGAAATCACCGATAAGTTCTATGCGACTTGCGTGGAGGAACATATTAAATTAATAAAGAATTGTGAAGAGTTCTCGATTCCTTAAAAACGAGTTTCCACTACTGTCGAGGGAAATCAAGCTGCAGGAGTATCAAATAGTGTAAGTCAATGTTTAAGGTAGTTGTTGAGTTCGAAATAAGATAGGGCTGTGTAAAAGCTGCAAAGTGATCTCAAAATTACTGATAAAAGATTGAATTTCTGTAAAATGAAGGCACTTATTGATTCTCCAAATCCAAGTGACTAAGCACTCATTGAGTCGACTTTGGAGTAGATAAATAAAAAAGGAGTTGAAATCCTTCCAGAGCTAGTAGCAGATTAGCTGCTGAAGAAGGGTTTGATTGAAATTGCGTTCAATATTTCACCGAAGATTGTAGATGATATGAAAAAGTAAGTGATTCTTTTGAAGATCAGAGAGCAAATAGTAAATCTCAAGAAGAATCCTGCAATTAATCCAACGAAATCGCAGACACTCAGTCATTTGCAGGATTAAGTAGAATTGTCTCTTTAGCTCCTGCAAGGGAAATGATGTTTTTATGTGTGGGGAACTGTTAGGGTAATTATGGGTTTTGTAATTGGATAAAATAGAATGAGCAATAGGGGGGTTTGAAACTAAATTCGAAATATGGTTAGGATTTCATAGGGATTGGGACAAGCATATGGGTGATAGAAATAAAGCTCATCAGAAGCAAATAAATAGCCTAGCTTTTGAAAATAAGAAAAAGAGAGTTTGAAGGAGTGATTGGTTAAATTTGTACTCAATCCTCTTATTGTTTTTCCTCTAAAACAAGCCAATAGCAATACATCTTGCAGATTGATTTGTTGTTGTACCCTTAACATACCAGCTATTTTATGAAATCAGCAACCCATTCAAAGTTTTTTATTCCATGAAACTATAATTCTTATTGTACAATAAACAAAAATTTGGTAGTAGCAATCATACAAAAATTGAGACAAAATTATAAAATTATTTTAGAGGAATTTTTACAAAGAAAGAGTAAGACAGTAGAACAGTATCATAATAAATGATAATAATTAGTGATTCTTCATGGATAAAGATGCGTATTCGAGTTTGAGGAATTATTAGACTAATGTTTCTTCAAGACCACTTAGTGTTTAGTATTTGGGTTAACTTGCTTTTTATTCTTGAGATGTTTCCCAATTGATTTATTAGTAATTGTATTTGCACTTTTTAGACTCAAAACATCATTCTTAGATCTATTGCTCTTGCTCAAATTATCTGAAGAATGTTTCCTGAGTTTAACTTACTCTAGTTTCTTTTCAGAAACTGCTTTATCTTCTCTGAGAATTTCTTTCTCAGCATTTTCTTCTTTTCCTTCATTTTCTTATTCCAAATAACTAAAGTCCAAACAGTTCACACTTTAACTGAAATCAACATCTTTATCGTCAAATTCAAATGCAATGCTCTCCGCTTCACTCACATCCTCATTAAAATCTTGCAACTGCTAGTCAAAGAACTTCTTATCATTTATTTTCTTTTCCTGCATATTTCTCAGGCAATTTGTTTCTGTTTCCATTAGTTTTTTGGAGGAATATTTATCTTATCCTGCACTCAAATTACGCATGTCCACAACGAAATCTAAGCCGAGGTCGCAGTTAGAGTTGTGGTTATTGTTAGTGTCTTTGTTCTCTTCTACAAAAGAAGTTTTAGAGAGCAAGACACTTTCGTTATCAGCCTGCATAAGCATTTTCTCGTTTAGGTTATCGATTTATTACTTAATGATTGTTTTTTGCATTGTTCTTTGTCTTTTCTTTCTTCTTAATTAAACATCTGGGTTTTGTGAAATGCGCAGAGATGGGTACATTAAAATTGCAGGAGAAACTCCCACAACTCTGCAATCGAGGCAACAGAATACTGATGAATAACCTCAGATTAAGTGTGTCTCTTTGAAGAAATCAAAAAAGCTTGAAGAGATAACTCAATTAATTATCTTTGGAAGAGACGCAAGAGGAAGAGAGAGAAAATAGAAATAGAGACAATAGGATCAGATTCGAATAGATTATAGTATTATCTATTAAAACTAATGAGTTTCATTTTAAAACTAACTTTTATGTAATTTTAAGTTATTTTAAAAAAAACCCACCATATCTTTGTAGACTGCACTCTTTTTATTCTATTAAGAGGTTTCTAATTTTTCATGTCTACCATATTTATTCACATAGCCAACAAGATTCTCAAAGAAATTTATGTAATTGGCTAATTCACGATTAAGAGAGACATTCTAAAATTATTATCAACTGAATTAGTTTCAATAAAACTCTTTAAACAACATACCTAGCTAGCGAATAGAATTCGAGTGAATGATATGCAAATATGAGAGGGAACTGTGATAAACTAACTAGCTGTAAAAATGATTCTTTTACCAATTCACTTTGCAATATTTAGAATGTTCCATAAATCAAATAAATACATCTCTATAACTAATTATCTAATTTTTAGAATGGTCGATTGAAGCAGATAATTTGATAATAAAAATGAAACAGCAACTAAATTTTATTGTTCAATCATTTTTTGGCTTAAAAAATCATCTCATCAAATCTATGCGATTCTTTTTATTAACAAAAAAGGCATTCTTTCATCTCACTAAATTGGTTTTCATAAACCCAACCAGTTTATCCTTGAAAAAGTGCCAGAATAAAGATCTAATCAATCTTTTTACTATTTAAATAGTAGAACTCAATGAGTGTTTTGATGAAAATATGGTAATTATGCTTTTATTTAATGTGAAACAAACATAAAACATGAGAGAAATACAGTCGTTGCTGTTATTGTTTTACTTAGCAAGTCAATTTTCTTCCAGATTATATTGAGTCTTATTATTTCAATCCGGATAATACACAATATAAAATATCTCTTTCTCTCTCAATTATCTTCGAATTACTCATGCTCATATGCTGATGTTTTTGTAATTATCCTGAAGAGATATGTAAATGCAGAGAGCAGAATCACTATGAATATCGCATACGTGACAACTAAGAAGAGCTAGGTGAAATATGCATGTACGGGTGCAGTTTCCAGACAAGATGCGAAATCGCTTGAGAAATAAAGCACATTTGCATAGACAAACAGAGCAAAAAGGAAAACGTAATAAGCTATGTCTAGGAAATCGAAGAACAGAATAATATCGCGATTTTTGTATCTTGGCACGAGAGTTATGAGTTGATATGTAGCTTTGATGATTTAGCTGTAGAAGATGAAATCTACCAGCAAAGGCAGATTTGCATTACAACTTTCATCAGTTTCTTGTTGCTCAATTAGCCAGCTACCAACCAAGAAGATCAGTGTGAAGAAGAAATGAGCTCCTTCAGAAGATTTTAGCTTTGTCTTCGCTTCGATTTCGATCATCCTTTTTTGCTGTTTTTTCAAATCTTTTTTTGTTTTGGCTATTATTACAATATTTCAAATAAATCAAATTTTCTTATTTGTTATCGAGTTACTTTGAAATTTGTTGCTCCTACCCAACAGACAACATTAATAGAAAGTGCTTTATTTATTTAAAATATCTTTTAACTGATCTTTGCTGAAACAAATCTAAATAATTTTTCATCAAATAGAAAGTCTTAGAAAACCGCAACTTCAATTAATCAAAAAAAATGAGAGAGAGAGAAATAAGATCTTTTTTTCTCAATCAAAACAACAAAAATACAATTTCCTTCTCACTCAAGGAAACTTTGCAGCAACTTAAAAATAATAAGACAACCCAAAAGTTATTATAAAATATGATAATTGAATATATTTTGAAAATAGTCATTCTTTTTTTGTTTTCCCAGCCAAAATCTTTTTGATAGCAAAAGTGCCTAAACCTTAGTTATTAATTAAATTAAATCCTAAAATATCTAACAAAAACAATTTCAACCTAAAACCTACAATTCTTCACCTAATAACCGCATGCTCTCTAAGACAATTCAATGTTTCTTCGCTCGATCGAGTGCTGGAAAACCTGCATTTCAAACAAAGGTTCCAATCCCTGAATTCTTTAAAACTGAACCTATTATTGAAGGTCAATATGAAGTAACTCCTCCTTTAACAGTCCCATCTCATATCCCTGCTCCTGCTTATATCAATAATCCTAAACCTGTTTTCGGAATCTACAGTGGTAGTCCAGTTGTACACAATCAAGATGTTATCAGAAGTAAGTTTTTATTGAATTAATTGGCAGCATTTTTCAAAAAAAGAATAAAAGTGCCTGGCTTTAACCATTGCTACAAATTATTTTCTCGCTAGAATTTTTGTACTTTTAATATTCCCTTTGGCAAATTCAGGACAAATTAAGGGAAACTATCGCAGAACTTTCTATTTTTTAATTTCTTTTCAGATGAGAATCATCCAATTATTGGGATCCCCTTATCTACTTCTAAACTTTTGATATATTCACACACAATAATTGTCTAACATATCTCCATTAAATTTGAAAAAACGATAGGACTAAAAATCGCTGCTAAACTAGCAGGTAAGACCCTAGCTAATTTGGCTGCACATGTCAAAGAAGGCATTACAACTGATGAACTTGATAAAATCTGCCATGATTATATTATTAAAAACAATGCATTCCCAACTGCTCTTGGATTCATGAGCTTCCCGAAAAGTGTCTGTACGAGCGTTAACGAAGTCTGCTGTCATGGTATTCCAGATTTGAGACCCCTCAAGAATGGAGATACTATTAATCTCGACGTTACTCTATTCATCGAAGGTGTTCATGGTGACACCTCATAAATGGTGGAAGTTGGAGATGTTCATCCAGATGTCAGAAAACTCAATGCAGTCACATAAGAAGCTCTCTATGAAAGCATCAAAATTTGTAGACCAGGCACACCTTTCAGAGAAATTGGCATTACATGCGAGTAAAAGACAAATTTTTATTACTTTTTTAGGTGGGAAAATCATTGATTTTAGAATTTTACAAATTAATCTCTTGTTTTTCCTAGGGCAATTGCTAAAAAAAACGGATTCTTCATATGTGATCTCTTCACTGGACACGGCATTGGAGAATTAGTTCATCTACCACCTGCAGTTTTCCATGAGAAAAAGCCCAGATCAGAAAATCCTTATGTAATGCAGCCAGGAATGGTTTTCACTATTGAGCCAATTTTCACAATGCGATAAGGACGATACCATCAATGGGCTGATGGTATGACAGTGATATCACCTTATAATCCTTCTGCACAATGGGAGCACACTATTCTTATTACAGAAACTGGACATGAAGTTCTCACTCTTCGTGAAGGAGAGACTATAAAATGAATCCATAAAGGGTTCATTAACAGTGATTTATCTTGAAATACGTGAGAGATGTAGTTATATCAGAGTGTTGTTGTATTAAATTAACACTAAATTAGTAGTGTTTAGCTATGATAAGGAAAATTTGAAAAATATTGTTGCAAATTGAATCTATTTTATTAAAAAAGAAATTAAAGATTTTGTGTGTATTTTAAATCTGAGATAAGGAATCTTAAGAATAGATAAGACGCGTGTGAGATTAAAGTGAGAGAGACAGCTAGAATAAGTCAACGAGCATCGTTTTTTAATAGATGCATATTATATAAGATCCACGTGAGGTTTAGATTCCAAAAAAACAATCAAACAATAAAATTCAAAACAATTCAAAACAACAAAAAAAGTAGAAGAAATAACACTAATCATGTAGGCACAACAACAACAAGGACAAGGAGAGAAGAAAAAGGAAAATAAAGACCTAAAACTTAAGAACATTGAGTTTGTTGGTCTTGTCAAAGAAGTACACTCAGGAGATTCCCTTACAATCGCCTCCACTAAAACTAAGAGCGTCGCTAGATTCTTCCTGACTCACGTGCGTGCTCCTCAAGTTGGTACCAATGAGCGACCTGACAAGCCTTTCGCTTTTGAATCGAGGGAGTTCCTCCGCAAGAAGCTTATTGGCTAGCAGGTTGAAGTTACGTTTGACTATGAAAAAACATTCAAACTTGTCAAGTCTTATGAAGACGAATCGGAAGCTACTGATAAGACTATGAACTTCGCAACTGTCTTCTTCTAAGGATAGAACATTAATGTAAGTATCAATCAATAGAGAACCCTTTTTATGGTTATGGTTTTTCAATCTTCTGTTTTATCTACATTAGCTTCAATTGATCCAAGAAGGATATGCGAACTTCAATAGTGCTCGTAGTGAGGAAGAAAAAACTAAATAGCATGATGAGTACAAATCTGCGGAAGAAGAAGCTTAAAAAAAGAAGAAAGGTCTACACACTACTAAACCAATCCCTTTGCATCGTGTCAACGATATTTCTCGTCTCAAAAATAAACCCAAACTCAACGAAGCATTCAATTTTTTGAAGCAGTAAAAATAAAAGATTTCTAGAGATTCTTTTTGAAATTTCCATTTAATTTCTCAACATTACATTAATGTGTTTCTTATTATCTTTGGAAGACAATCAAGACTCACTGGTGTGATTGAATTGGTCATCAGCGGAGGTATCTACAAGGTTAGACTAAATGAAGAACCTTATTCTATTCTGGCTCTTTTGGGTGGAGTACGATGCCTTCCACCTGATAGCAACATCCCTGAATATGCACTCTGGTCAGGAAAAGCACTTGATTTTGCTAAAAATACACTCCTTCACAGAGATGTCGAAATTCAACTGGAGAAAATGGATGGCAAGGGGAAGTTTCATTCTACAGTGATCGTTAACAAGCAGAACTATGCTTCGTTACTTCTTAAAGAAGGTTTATGCTTTGTCTTCGGCAAGGGTAAAAACACAGTTGAATATGAGGCTATTGAGAAAGAGTCGTAAACTGCGAAAAAGGGTATTTTCGGGTCTGCCAAATTGAACATCGAGACTCTGAGAAACACTGGCAACTTCGATTAAGAGAAAAAAACAGTTAAACCTCTTTAAGGCAGCGTCCAAGCAAAACTCAGCGAATTCATCACTACCGACGAATTCTACATTCAAGATGCAGCTAGAATAGCAGTGCTTGACAAAATTGAAAAGGAACTAGACGACTTCGATCTCGATGCTTATCCAAAGCTGCAAGCACCAATTCAACCAGGTACTCCCTGCATTGCAGTTTTCAGCAGTGACAACAACTTCTACAGAGGCAAAATTGTCCGCAAGCGCAACGACAACAAATTCGAAGTTTTCTTCAGCGACTACGGATTCTACGACACAGTGCATGTCAACGATATGTGCAAACTCCCTGAGAAATGGGCTGCTATTCCTCCGTTCGCTATTCGCCTTGCTCTTGCTTACACTACGAGTCTCCCAGATAAGCACCCTCTTGCTGTTGAAAGTGATGAGACCTTCAAAGATTTAGCATGGGGGAAGAAACTTTCTTTGACTTATTCCTATGAAGAAGGTTAAAGCAAGTATGTTATTGTAAACACTGCTCCAAATTAAACAGCTGATCAAAGCGTTAACTTCTAACTAATCAAGAAAGGTCTTGTAAAGATCGATTAAGGAGTGTCTCTACCAGATCAGCTGATTAGCTGGGATGACGAGGAGTAATTCGCAACCGAGAAAAAAATTGGTCTTTGGGCGTACGATCAAGAAGAAGAAAATGACGATTGAACAAAAAATAAAATAACAATCTTTGAATAAAGCACCCATCTAATCTTTCTCTCAGTTCGTTTTTTCTGTGTTTTTTTCTTAAAAATATGGTCCCAGCAAATATTTAATCTTGGAGTTAAAAAAGGGAAATAATTTTAGAATATTGTGAATTTGATTTGATCATCATTTAAGGGGTGATTTTAGTTTGATACAAGTGTTTAGTTTTTCAAATTTAAATGAAGGAGGCATACCATTTCAATTCGCTTCATATCTCCACATTCTCATCATCGTCTTCATATTCATCTGAGCTAAGATCCTTCGCATCTTGCTTTGTCTTCTTTGCAACAATATTTTCGTCATTGAATGATAGTTTTTGTTCTTTCTCGTCGAACACAAAATCAGTATCATCTTCTAGCGATTCATTGTTCAATCGCTTGAGATTCGCTAAGATCACTCCGAATTCTGGTCTTTCGTGAGGTTCAGACAACCAGCAATATCTAATAATCGTTGCTATTTCTTTCGTGATTGGTCCATTTTCAGGTATTTTCGGTCTTGAATTATCTTTTATTATCGTTTTCTTCAGTTCTTCGAAAGATAACCTCCCAAAAGCTTCCCTCATCATGAATAGTTCAAAAAGAATGAACGCGAAACTGTAGATATCAGTTTTACTTGTAGGTTTTCTAACAATCATATCAGGTTCCATGAGATGCTCTGGCGCAGTGAAATAAGATTTGTTCGTGTAACCAAACCTGAAGCTCATAAGAGTCTTCAAACTAGTCAATCCAATGTCAGCAATGCAAGGATCGAGTTTACCAGAAAACAGAATATTCGAGCTACTAAGATGACCATGGTAAATCCCAATTTTATGCAATTTAGCAAGAGTTTTAGCAATCTAAATAGCAATTCTCATTTTCGTATCAAAAGAAAGTGCTATTTCAAAATATCCCTCAGAGTTTGCAGTGGATGAACCATTATTAATCCCTTTGAAAATCGATGCATTCTTGTTGGTTTCTCGTTTGTCTGTTGAAATCGATTGAAAAACTGCTGGTGAATGATATCCGCTAATCGACTCCTAATTCAATAATTATTCTCGAGGAGATAATTTTAGATTGATCTTATAAGCGTCATTTATCACTGAGACTTATGAATGATCCGATTAATTTAAATTATTCTTATTTCTTTGAATCATCTCTGCTAACGACCCTTACTCGTAGAAGTTGGAGACTAAAAACACTTGATTTTAATCTGTTGCAATGTGTTTTATCTTCGCTAGATTTCTTATCTTTAACCTGCCTAAAAAGTGAATATCTGCATTGATTTCCTGCAGGATCCATGACGACAGAGAGGACATAGGAAGATTTCTAAACGCCAAGACGATGAAGTTCTCCTAATCATTCCCTGTGCTGTCGATTTTCAGTTGAGATCGAATCGACTTTTTCTTCTTATCGCTGTGTTTCGGCAGAAGAACTTTTTAGATGAATCCCATACCGTTTTTTCTCTATTTCTTTTCGAGCAAGCGAATGTTCTCGATGTTTTAGACATTAATCTTCGTGATGTGCTCGTTTTCAATGTCTTAAGTGAAACTTGAGACATTATGCTTTTTGTCTAAAGGAGTAGCAATTAATTATCTCTCAGTTTAAGTGGCTCTTTAATCGAAATCGACTTCGGAACTCATACGTGATGTTTCAGTGCCATTAATCGAAGCATCATCGAGAAGTTGTTCTTATTTATAAGGATTTTTACTGAATATCTTGGAGGATTCCAGTAGGATCGAATAGATAAAAGGGACAATTTCGGAGACAATTGAATTTGCAGGCAAGATAAAGTACACGATGACACTCCAGAATATATCGGAACTTGATTATTGCCCTACAACGAGCTGATTGATTGTCTCTGAGTGCACTGACATAAACACTTCCATCACAGTCTCGCAGACTCGTCCTAAAGCCTATTTTTTTGTTTTTTGCAAATAAAAAAAGTAATTGTTTTCTTGTAATTTTGATGCTATTTATTTAAGAAAAAAGCTGCTTTTGTCTACTTAAATTCTTTCTCTTAATTTAAATCTCAAAGTAATTTTCATCTAGATTTTCTCTCTCAACCATAAGAAGTATCCTTAAGTGCTCTTATTTTTTGTTGTGAGATTAGATTACCCAAAATATGCCCATTCGCTGGAGATGACTCATTTCTTTACGCAGCTTAGTCGTACGATAAGGCGCTCCACTGAACTTGCAATTCAGCACTGTTATGCCTATCAGATAATAAGTGATTGAAATGACATTATTAATGCAACTTCCGAAGAGATACTCTGTTGAATCGAGGACACTCTAATTGAAGCTGATATTGTATAGACATATGTACACAATATGAGCTATCACATAGCAGATGCTAATGATAGTGTAAATATTGAGCCCTCTCCTGGAAGCTGCTGGATTTTTGTTATTTTACAGCACATTTCCTATTCTCACATGAGATTTATATGCGTAGACGATAAGGTACCAGAACATATTGAAAAACATGAGTCCAAAAACTGCATCGGAGACATACAGGGCGTTGTAAAGCAGCGATGTCAATTAGTTTCCTTCTGGTGAGGAGTCATCGTAGTTGTAGGAATTCGTGATAAGTAGAATCGAAGAAAATACTCGAAATCCGCAGAGTACTATTCCAAGAACATAGAATACTTTGCCGACTAGGAAGGAATTTGGTTTAGCAAAGATTTACCGCACACGATAGCCTGTCATGATCAGTAAGATAAAGTAGCCTAAGGCTAAGATCAAGAATATCAAGATG